>Ga0075421_100000108_pt1 | contig 68057 bp, 60 predicted proteins | sample SoiMetdeltSBSDD5_FD_75292 | JGI IMG/M metagenome (GOLD analysis project Ga0075421, IMG submission 75292) | Bulk soil microbial communities from a Populus tree surrounding site in Tennessee, USA - Soil MetaG P. deltoides SBSDD5 | ecosystem: Environmental > Terrestrial > Soil > Tree plantation... | reverse complement strand
TCTGTACATAGTCATGTTGGGTCTTCGGCGCGAACTTGCGGATCGACATGTCTTCGATCATGCGCCGGCGCAACGGGCTCATCGCCTCGTCGGTCATGGGGATGCTCCTGTCTTGAGTGAAGGTTTGCTAACCCCTCATCTTCAAGACAGGGCGCCCCGCCCGACTATCGTGTTTTGCGCATGCTGCTTGCCCCAGCGCCCCTACCGCGAGAGCGGTTTAGTCCGTTGACCCGAAGGAGACCAACCAGTTCGCGCCGCGGCCCCCAGCAGAGGTGGCATGTCAGCAAGGCAATGAAGGTACGGACGGCGACGGCAACGCCAAAGTCGGCACTCATCATCGAATGCCGTTAGTCAAGCCTGCCCGCTTCGTCGAGCTTCTTGACCAGGCTGTCATCCATCAATCGATCGATCTCAACATTGAGCACGCGTGGATCATGCTGCGACATGACCCGTTGCATGCTCTCCAAGGCCGAGCGTGAAGGATAGGGCTTTGGCAGCAGTTCACGTAAGTTGCCGATGGCGGTTTCCCTGTCAGCTATTCCAAGGGATGACTTGAATGCTTCCATCACTTGCCCAAAATTCTTCTCCGCGAGGCCGAAAGCGTGCGCCTGCGCGAGTGCGGAGATGATCTTCTCGATGATCTCGGGATGCGATTCCAGAAATGCCGCGGTAGTGACTAGGCCGCCGCCGTAGGCCGTCAGGCCCTGGGGATAGTCTTCGAGGAGAACGTGATAGCCGAGCGCGCTCAATCTGCGGCTCTGTGCGACTGGAAGGAGCGCCGCATCGATGGCACCGCCCTCGAGCGCGCGCAGGATTTCGCCAGGGCTTCCCACCGGCACCAAGGCAATTCCGTCACGCCTTGGATCAAGTCCCAATTGCTCGAGCGCAAGGACGGTGGAGATCCAGAGGCCCGCTCCCAAAACGCGGACGCCGATGCGCTTGCCACGGAGATCGGGGGCGGCCCGAATATCAGGCCTCCCAACGAGGTATCCCGACAGCGGGGTCCTGGAGAAGGAAGCAACGATCCTCACATCGCTGCCGTCCGCGGCTTGCAGGATGGCGGCGGGCTCCCCGATGAACCCCACCAGTACGTCGTTCGTCACCTTGGGCACGGTCGCTCCGCGTGCCACAGTTGTGTGAACCTCAAGACCGTGCTTCTCGAAAAGGCCTTGCTGCTGCGCAATCGCAAGCAGCACCAGAAACGAACCCGTTGCTTCCGCGTAGACGAGATTGACCGGCTGGAGTGCCGAGAGTGTTGGGCTGGTCATGGTCTGCCTCATCCCTGCGTCCTTTGCGGCGGTAGGCCCCGACGGAGAGGCTTGTCCCAACGCCGTGCCAACACTCGCCCATGCGACAAGGGTCGCTGTGACAACCGTCCTGATCATTGCCCGCCCTTCGTGCCGCACGACCAAATGCGTGCAATCTGTATCAATCCAGCTCTGGCATGGGGAGCAGCGAGGTTGCGTCGACGACGCGCAAGAATGCATAACTAGTCATGTTCGATTGGAACGATTTGCGGCACTTTCTGGCGGTCGCGCGCGAAGGCAGCACGTTAGCCGCCGCGAGAAAGCTCCAGGTGAATCAATCGACGGTGCACAGACGTCTCGCCGCGCTCGAGAATGCGCTCGGCTGCAGCCTCGTCGAGCGCCACCCCACGGGCTATCGTCTTAACCGAACTCGGCAAGCAACTTCGCTCACATGCTGAGCGCATCGAGGACGGTGTCAGAGCGCTTCAGCGCCATGTCGCAGCGTCCGACGGAGGAATGATCGGACGAATTCGTATGACCTGTTCGACGGCGGTCGGACACCGGTTGATGAAATCCAGTCTCTTCGATGCCTTCAGCAAGCGGCATCCCGGATTGAAGGTCGAATTGGTGATGACGGAGCGCTTGGTCAACCTTTCCGATGGCGAAGCCGATGTTGCCATTCGAGGAGGTGTGCCGACCGACGAAACTCTGGTCGGAAAGAAGATCGCGAACGTGCCTTGGGCGCTTTACGCAACGCGCGCGTACATTGACCGGAACGGGAGGCCACGATCTCTCGCAGACCTGGATCGGCACACGACGGTTGGTTTTATCGAGGCGATGGCCAATCACAATGCGGCAAGCTGGCTCCGACGCCACGCGCCTCATGCAAGGATCTGCGCCGAGGCGGGCAACATCCCAAGCGTGTTCCTAGCCGTGAAGTCGGGCGCCTGCATCGCTCCATTACCCGCGCCGCTCGGCGACGGCGATGACGAATTGCAGTGCGTGCTCGGTCCGATCTCCGAGTTGAGCTACCCCATGTACCTGCTGACACACAGGGACCTGCGACGGGTCCCGCGCATCAGCGCCTTCTTCGATTTTTGCGCGGGCAAGCTCCGGCCGATCCTGACAAAGCCCAATACATAGTCCCAAGCCTGCGCCAAAGGCGACCCGCGCTATCGCTGCCAAACCTCATAGGTCTAGTTGTGGCCCGAAGCTGCGGTGCCGGCAGGTCCGCTTTTCCGCCGCTGTGGAGCATTGAGCGGATATCGAAAGGCCAGTCGTTTAATGAGTACACGGCCCTAGCGCGTGCGCTCCCAAGATCGCGATTGGTCAGCTTGAATGGCTTGCAGACAGACGTAGCGGTGCGAGCGGAACGGGTGGGCTCCGGTCGCGTTGAGCATTCAACCGCGGCCCAAGCCCCCGACACCTTTACTCCGAAATAAGGGACCGTGGAGACGAAGTACCTCGGCCGGCGGTCTGAGGCTGTTGCGCTGTCCGGGACTCCCCGCGGCGCCGGCCGGAACGAACGCCGCTAGTTTTGCTTTCTGTTTTTGCTCGCCAAATTAGTGTTCGGATATCCTACAATTATACTGAGACGTTTTTGACTATAGCCGATATCTATACTGGGAGACTCGCGCGAATATTGGATTTTAAGCTCGCTGTTCGGTAGATTTTGGCGCATGATTGGCCATCACCGGCCGCTGATACTGTACTCTGCCGGCGTCGATGCTGAGAGACCGGTCGTGCTCTCGCCGCGCAAAATGGGGGACCGATGACCATCAGACCAGTCCCGATCTCGCGCGTCGAGAAGAAGACGGCTCTCTTTATCGTCGGTATGGTCGTCATGCTCATTGGCGCCGGATTGGTTTTCATAGAGCACCGGTCAGCGCCAATTCGCGCTGCAGCCGCGCAAGCATTGGCTACCGAACTCGCCGCAGAGAGCAAAGCCTTCTGTGAGAAATATGGAATGCAAGCGGGAACTCAGGCGCATGCCTCTTGCGTAGCGGACGTCCAAGCAGTCCGCGACAGTCAAGCCGAACGAATCAGCCGCGATCAAACACCGTGACTAAGCCGCTTCGAACGTCCTGCAACGGGAGTTGGAGAAAGGGTCTGACATGCCTACGTTCATCACCTACGCCTCGTACTCTCATTCCGGCATCAAGGGGCTTGTCGACAAGCCCTCCGATCGCGCCGAAGTACTCAAGGGTCTGATCGAAAAGGCGGGCGGCAAGTTCACGGCGCTCTACATGACGACGGGCTCGAACGATGCCGTTCTCATATTCGAAGCCCCTGACGGATCGGATGCGGTCGCCATAGGCATGGCGGCTGCGGCAAGCGGCTCGGTGTCGAAGATAGAAACTGTGCGCGCCTGGTCATCAAGCGAGTTCAAGGGCATCGCCGAGAAAGCCGCCAAGGTCGCCAAAGCGTACAAGCGGCCTGGAGCGTGACGAGTCCAACCGCGGCCCCCCAGCTTCTACCGGTGTCTGGGGGCACCGCGCGACGGAGAAGTCTCGGCCTCGCGCGCGCCGCCGCGTCTCATAAGTGAGGATCGCAGGCGTCGTCGTTGCCCCGTGCCGGGCGCGGAGCCGCTGTCTTTCATCGGCGCGCGTACCGTGCGCCCAGGCCCCGCATGGTGACCCTCTCGCGAAGAACGAGTAATCTCGTAGGCATTAGGGGGAGGGATCATGATGCTGGACTCGCTTCGCACGTTGACCGCGCTTGCCTGCCTGCTGGCTGTCGGGCCCGCGCACGCGCAATCCTATCCATCGCGTCCGATCACGCTGATCGTGCCGTTCTCGGCTGGCGGTCCGACCGATACAATCGGCCGCATCGTGGCCGAACGGTTGGGCGCCACGCTCGGTCAGACCGTCATCGTCGAGAATGTAACCGGAGCAGCCGGCTCCCTGGGTGTGGGGCGCGTGGCTCGCGCCGCACCCGACGGCTACACCCTGAGCATCGGTCACTGGAGCACGCACGTGGTCAATGGTGCGGTCTATTCGCTGCCCTATCACGTGGTCGATGATTTCGAGCCGATTTCGCTGGTTGCCAACAATCCGCAGCTCATCGTTTCGAAGAATGCCGTCCCGGCGAAGGATTTGCGGGAACTTGTCGCCTGGCTCAAGGCCAATCCGGACAAGGCAACGCAGGGCACGGCAGGGTCCGGAAGCGCCTCGCATGTTGCCGGCGTCTACTTCCAGGCTCTCACCGGGACGCGATTCCAGTTCATACCGTATCGTGGCGCCGCGCCCGCGATGCAGGACCTTTTGGGGGGTCAGATCGATCTGATGTTCGACCAGGCCGCGAATGCCCTGCCGCAGGTGCAGGCCGGCAAGATCCGGCCTTTCGCGGTCACGGCCAAGAGCCGGCTGGCCGCCGCGCCTGACATTCCATCGGCGGACGAGGCAGGACTGCCGGGCTTCCACGTTTCTGTCTGGCACGCGCTGTGGGCACCCAAAGGCACGCCGCAAGATCGGATCGCCAAGCTCAACGCGGCCGTGAGGGAGGCGCTCGCCGACCCGGCGGTGGGGCAGCGGCTTGCCGATCTCGGCCAGGAGCTGCCGGCGCGCGAACAGCAGACCCCGCAGGCACTGCTCGCGCACCACAAGGCCGAGATCGAGAAGTGGTGGCCGATCATCAAGGACGCGAATATTCGGGCGCAATGAGCGCTGCTTCACGCGCACTGGCGATGACGCATGACGGCATTTGGACGGGGGCCATAGCAAGATCCACAGCTTGAGGGCCGATAACCGGCATCGGCCTCTCTTCCGCTTGGGCCCCCCAATTTTTGATGGGGGGAGCGGCGTGCTCAGCGCCCGGCCCGGTCGTTCGCCGGCGGTTTCTCTTGGTCGTTCGGCCGCGACCCGGTACCCATGCCACGCCGGCTAACGTGCCCGAGAACGGAGAGGACCGCCGTATCGGCGAGACGCGTCGAGTCGCTCTCCCCCTCGTTTAGGTCGCGGATAATGTGCAAGGCGAGCTTTCTGCGCACGCTGTCACTGTTTCTGAACTGAGCGGGAAGAAAATTGCACGCGTGATCAAATGCGTCGATCATGATCCTCAGGGCGGCGGGATCGTAGACCGGCCTGATTCCGCTCGATGGGCTCATTCGCTCCTCCCGCTCTTGGGGACCGCCGCCGAGAATCTGTCGCTCAAGGCTGCGCGAACGCTGCGGACCAGTTCGCGCAGAGGCTCGGCTGGTGCGGCGCTTCACCGGCCGCGCAATTTCGTATGGCTTCTAGTCGCCATGCCGCGATCCGCACCTGCTCGCCGGTTCGATCATCACCGACAAATTCGGTCTTTTGGTGCCAATGAGTTGGAATTTTGTTGACACTCCTGCCCCTGGCGCACTTTCACATCGATTGCGCCATCATTCGGCGGCCGGGAAACGTCGCGCCGGTCATCGCCATTCTCCACGCTCCGTGTTTGGACGAGGATCTGGCGGAGGCGTGATTTCAGGCCATCGCCATGTTTGAGCGGATGCATTACATTTCGCAGTGAACCCGCCTGAACTAGCCCCACTGCCGAAACGGGTCTAGCTTGCACGGCAATTTTGATTATCGGGTTTTTGTCGGTTCGACGCGCGACCGGGAACAACGCGAGCGCGCAAGTCCAAGCGAGTTGGAGGGGCGTCGGAAAATATGATGACCGTGGCAATAGCACTGCTTGCGGTGAGCTGCTTCTTCCTGTGGGTACGGAAGGCGCAATGGGCCTGGACCCTGGTCATGGCCGCACTCATCATCGGCATCGTGATTTTCATCACAGATGTCGACTTCTCGGCCAACCTGGGGATTCAGCTGTGAAGGGCGCGACCATTTCGCCGGAAGTCGAGCGCGTTCTCAACTTCATCGGCATGATGGCGATGGTCGGCGTGCTGCTCGGCGCGTACGTCTACCAATTCTTGTATCGCGAGCTTCCGTGCACGCTATGTCTGTTGCAGCGCGTCGCCATGATGGCGATCGCGATCGGTGCCGCGATGAACCTGCGGCTTGGACCGGACCCGCGGCATTACGGCGTGTGCCTGGTATCGGCGGCGCTCGGCGCCGCCGTTTCGATCCGGCAAACGATGCTCCATATCAATCCTTACTTCGACACCAGGGCCGGCAAGCCGACGTTGGAGGCGACGACAAATCCGCCGTTCGGTCAGGCCTTGGTCGGATTGGACCTTTACGTGTGGGGAGTCATTCTGTTCGGAACGGTCATCCTGTGTGTCGGGATCGTGCAGCTTTTCCGCGGCGCGGCGAGAACGGACGGCCGCGAGCCGGAGTGGCTCAGCCGGCTTGCCGCTGTTGGAGTCGGTGTTCTGTTTTTCGTCGTCGCATTCGGAACACTGACGACCTTCTTGGAGTGCGGCTTCGGCGATTGTCCCAATGACGGCGGTTGGGACTGGTGGATGTTCCGCTAATCCCGGGAAATTTTTTCGCCGGCTTACTGCCGATCCTTCGGTGGAATCCCGACGCACGTTCCGCGACCAACGCATTTGGCCGCGGAACGCAACAGGTGAAGCGACCGGACGAGGAGAGCCGCGGACGACGCTTCAACGCTCGTCGTCTTCCGCGACGCCGGCGAGCGCCGCGCGATCCAAGATCGTCAACGTACGATGCTCGAGCCGAACCCAGCCCTGCTTTTCCCACAGGCGCAGCTGCTTGTTCGTGGCCTCGCGGGAGGCGCCGATCGTCTGGGCCAGCTCGCGTTGGGTGATCGCAATTCGCTCCTCCGCCTCGTTGGGGCCGACAGGCGGCGAGGCTCTCAGCAAAAGCTTGGCCAGACGAACCGGCAAGCTCATGAACATCGTATCCTCGAATTGCTCGTTGACCCGGCGCAGGCGGGCGCAGAGAACCTCGAGCAGCGTGACGGCCACCTCCGGCTTTTGATGCATCAGGTGAAGAAGGTTTCTGCGGTCCACGACCAGCAATTCGCAGTCTTCGATCGCGGTCGCGTCGGCCGATCTTGCCCGTCCGTCGAGCAGCGCGATCTCGCCGAAGACCTCGCCCGCCCGCATGCGATTCAAGACGACCTCGCGGCCGCCGACGCCCGGCAGGCTGATGCGCACCGAGCCGCGGACCACGGCCATCAGCCCCTGGCCGGGATCGCCCTTGGCAAAGATGGTGGCGCCGCGCTCGACCCGACGGCGAACCACATAGGCGCTGAGCTGCTCGAGCGCGTCCGGCGGCAGCTGGCCCAGAATCGCGTGATTGCGCAGAAGCTCGATCGGGCTCGAGACCCGGCGAGCGACGGCCTGGTCGCGCAGACCGGGCGGCGGCATCCTCATGGGCGACTCGGTCGCGGAATCGGACAGCATGGCGTATCCCCGTCGGTAGGAACCCGCCGACGGTGGCATTGACCTGCGCTATCGCCCTGTGAAGACGCTCACACGGGAGGAAAAATTGCTGCTGGGCCCGGCAGCGAAATGCCGTCGGGGCAAAGCCCCGCGCCGGCTTGATCCGGCCGCCGCTTTCGTGCTCTGTGCCGCATCATCTAAGGTCCATGCGTCAAAGGTTACTCGGGTCATGAACAAGCCGACGATACCTCCCGCAGCGTCCGCGCCGCGCCGAATCAACTGGCTCAACGTCTCGACGGTGGTGAGCGCCGCGATCCTGATCGCCGCGGAAGTGTTCGGCGCCGCCTTCGCGGGCGGCTGGGCGATCGCCAGCCTGCTCGGCCTCGGCGACTACGGCGTCTACGCGCTGCAGGTCATCTTCTTCATCGCCGGCATCGCCGTCATGGTGACGTTCGTGCGCGCCGCGCAGCGGGTCGAGCCGTTCATCACGCACTGACGCGGGCCCGTGGACCGCGGCCCGCGCGCCCCTCGCCGCCGGTTCACAAAAAACCTCTGCTTCGCCCGCGACTTCTTCTTGCACCCGCGGCCTAAATCGCTTATCTCCGCTCTTGCCCAATTTCGCACGTGCCTGTGGCCGTGTGTCGGTCGGTGGGCATCCGGACAAGAGGCCGGACAGCCGCCAAGGGAGCAACTGCTTCCTTACACCCGCGACCGGCAGCCGGAGGCGAAACCGGCGCACCCCGCGCTCAACGGGGGACGCGGCTTAAAGCAACGACGGAGCGGGCTTTTTTGGTCTCGTTGGCTTTCCACTGGTCAACACCGAAGAGGCTTGTCCTTCTTGCCGGGCGTGCGGAACGGGATCTCTCCCGCTCCAATCCAAGGCAGCATCTACGGGTGAAAGCCGTCCGCGTCCGCCGTGTCTCCATCGCACGGTCACGCGGAAGCCTCCCTCACCCGCTGACGCCGGGCGGCAACGCACGCGTTCAGCAAAAGTGGCGTCCGGTTTTACGTCCGAACGCGCGCGAAGTTGAAAATAGCGCGCTTTCCGGGCGGCCGACCGGTTCCCACTCGGTCTGAAAGCGCCACCGCCTGAACTTCAACCTGGGCTTCGCCGCCCGTTGAACCTTGTGAGGGAGAGCGCCCATGACCGCGCGCATCCGCGAGTTCCTCCGCAGCCGCCGCGACGACGGGCCGTGCCTCGTCGTCGATCTCGATGTCGTGCGCGACAACTACCTCGCTTTCGCCAAGGCGCTGCCGGACACGCGCGTGTTCTACGCCGTCAAGGCCAATCCGGCGCCGGAGGTGCTCTCCCTGCTCGTCAGGCTCGGCTCGTGCTTCGACGCCGCCTCGGTCGGTGAGATCGAGATGGTGCTCGCCGCCGGCGCCACGCCGGAGCGGATCTCCTACGGCAACACGATCAAGAAGGAGCGCGACATTGCGCGCGCCTTCGCGCTCGGTATCCGCACCTTTGCGGTCGACAGCAAGGCCGAGGTCGAGAAGATCGCCCGCGCCGCGCCCGGCACGAAGGTGTTCTGCCGCTTCCTGTACGACTGCGCCCATGCCGAGTGGCCGCTGTCGCGCAAGTTCGGCTGCGATCCGGAGATGGCGGTCGAGGTGCTCGAGCACGCGCACCGGCTCGGTCTCGAGCCGCATGGCGTGTCGTTCCATGTCGGCTCGCAGCAGCCGAACGTGAAGTCGTGGGACCGCGCGCTTGCCAGCGCCGCGGCGATCTTCCGCGCCTGCGCGGAGCGAGGGCTCACGCTCTCGATGGTCAACCTCGGCGGCGGCTTCCCGACCCGGTACCTCAAGGAGGTGCCGGCGGTGAAGAGCTACGGGCTGTCGATCTTCCGGGCGCTGCGCAAGCATTTCGGCAACCGCATCCCGGAGACCATCATCGAGCCGGGCCGCGGCATGGTCGGCAATGCCGGCGTGATCGAGGCCGAGGTCGTGCTGGTCTCCAAGAAGAGCGAGCACGACCAGACGCGCTGGGTCTATCTCGACATCGGCAAGTTCGGCGGGCTCGCCGAAACCATGGACGAGTCGATCCGGTATCCGATCCGCACCCCCCGCGACGGCGGCGAGCTTGCTCCGTGCGTGCTGGCGGGTCCGACCTGCGACTCGATGGATGTGTTGTACGAGAAGGAGCCGTACCTGCTCCCGGTCAGCCTTGAGATCGGCGACAAGCTGCTGATCGAAGGCACCGGCGCCTACACGGCGACCTACTCGTCGGTCGGCTTCAACGGCTTCCCACCGCTGAAGACCTACCACATCTGAGGCTCGTTCCCCCCGACAGCAGTCGACGCATGGCCTGTCCTCGGGCCGCGCGCAGCGCGCGCCCGAGGCGGTGCGGCCGCGTCCCGGAGATGAGGACTTCCGCCATGGTCACGATCCGTCTCGAACGATCGACCGACGCTGCCGCGCGCGAAGCATTGCTCGACCGCGCCTACGGCGACGTTCGCTTCGACAAGCCGTCAGAGCGTCTGCGCGCCGGCCGGTTGCCGGCCGACGGGCTGTCGTTCGCGGCGGTCGAAGATGGCCGCCTCATCGGCACCGTGCGGCTGTGGCATGTAGCTGCCGGTCGCGACCGGCCGGCGCTGCTGCTCGGCCCGCTGGCGGTCGCGCCCGACCATCAGCGCCGCGGCATCGGCGCCAGTCTGATGCAGCGCGCCTTGCGCGAGGCGCGCCGCCGCGGCCACCGCGCCGTGCTCCTGGTCGGAGATGCGGCATATTACGGCCGGTTCGGGTTCAGCGCCGACAAGAGCGCCGCCCTGCGGCTGCCTGGCCCCTGTCAGCCGGAACGCCTGCTGGCGCTCGAGCTGATCCCCGGCAGCCTTGATGGTGCCAAAGGCACAATGCGCGCGACCGGCGCGCCGATGCCGCAAGGCCTGCCGGCGTTCCTGGTCGGCCCGACGCGCACGCGCGCGGCAATCCCGCGCGCGGCCTGACCCGCAAGCCCTAACGACGCCGAGGCGCGGCGCGCTTGCGCCCGGCGCCGCCGTCTTGCATTGAGACGCACCAGCTCGGAGTACGGACGAATGACCGCCTGGCCCGTATACGCCCGCATCGACGGCCCGATCGTGATGATCGGCTTTGGCTCGATCGGCAAAGGCACGCTGCCGCTGATCGAGCGGCATTTCGCTTACGACCGGGCGCGCTTCGTCGTCGTCGATCCGGAGGACAAGGACCGTCACCTGCTCGACGAGCGCGGCATCCGCTTCGTCCATCAGGCGGTGACGCGCGACAACTACCGCGGACTCCTCACCCCCCTGCTCACCGCCGGCGGCGGACAGGGTTTTTGCGTCAACCTTTCGGTCGACACCTCCTCGCTCGACATCATGCAGCTGTGCAACGAGCTCGGCGCGCTCTACATCGACACCGTCAACGAGCCGTGGGCCGGCTTCTATTTCGACCCGACGCTCGGCCCGGCGGCGCGCTCGAACTATGCGCTGCGCGAGGCGACGCTCGCCGCCAAGCGCGCGCGCCCGGCGGGAAGCTGCACCGCGGTCTCCTGCTGCGGCGCCAATCCCGGCATGGTGTCATGGTTCGTCAAGCGGGCGCTGCTCGACGTGGCCCGCGACCTCAAGCTCGAATTCGACGAGCCGAAGGCGCGCGAGGATTGGGCGCGGCTCGCGATGCAGGCCGGCATCAAAGGCATCCACATCGCCGAGCGCGACACCCAGCGGGCGAAGTCCGAAAAGCCGATGCAGGTGTTCGTGAACACCTGGTCGGTGGAAGGCTTCATCTCGGAAGGCATGCAGCCCTCCGAGCTCGGCTGGGGCACGCACGAGACCTGGATGCCGCCGAACGGTCGCAGCCACGCGACCGGCTGCGACGCCGCGATCTACCTGCTGCAACCGGGGGCCAATACCCGCGTGCGCTCGTGGACCCCGACCGCGCGGGCGCAGTTCGGGTTTCTGGTCACGCACAACGAGTCGATCTCGATCGCCGACTACTTCACCCTGCGTAACGGCGGCAGGGTCGCGTACCGGCCGACCTGCCATTACGCCTACCACCCGTGCAACGAAGCCGTGCTGTCGCTGCATGAGATGTTCGGCCAAGCCGGCCGCAAGCAGGAGAGGCACCACATCCTCGACGAGAACGAGATCGTCGACGGCATCGACGAGCTCGGCGTGCTGCTCTATGGCCACGCCATGAACGCCTACTGGTACGGTTCGCAGCTGTCGATCGAGGACACCCGGGAGCTGGCCCCGTACCAGAACGCGACCGGCTTGCAGGTGACGTCGGCGGTGCTCGCCGGCATGGTATGGGCGCTGGAGAACCCGAAGGCGGGCATCGTCGAGGCCGACGAGATGGATTTCCGTCGCTGCCTCGAGGTGCAGATGCCTTATCTCGGCCCGGTCGTCGGCACCTATACGGAGTGGACGCCGCTCACCGATCGCCCGGGACTTTTCCCCGAGGACATCGACGCCCGCGACCCGTGGCAGTTCCGGAACGTGCTGGTGGGCTGATCGGCGAGCCGCGCGTCATTGCGTGAAGCGAAAGCCACGACGCAATCCGGCTGCGGTCATGCGCTGCGGATTGCGTCGGCCTCGACACTGAGCGCACGAAGCGCGCGCGCCGCGGCGTTGGATCAGCGCTGCGGCTCGGGCTCGCCGGGCTTGCGCGGGCGCCCGTCGCGCGGCGGCTGGCCGCCGGCCGGTCTGGCGCCCTGCTGCTGGGGCATCACGCGCTGCTGCTGGACGGCTGCCGGCGGTGCTGCGGCCGCGGGCGCCGGCCGTTGCATGATGGCGGCGGGAGGCGGTGCGGCAGGTGGCGGCGGCCGTTGCACCGCGGCCGGTGGCGGCGGAGCCGGCACGACCGGACGCGCGGCAGTCGGCGGCGGCGCGGCCGGCGGTGGCGGCGTCGGACGCACGATAGTGGGCGGTGGGGCAGCCGGTTGCGGCGGGCGTTGAAGTGTGCCGGCCGGCGGCGCCGTCGTTGTGGCCGGCGTCACTGTCGCTGTCCCGCCAGGCGTCGCCGTCGAGGGCGGACGTTGAATCACGGCGGCCGGCGGCGCCGTGCTCCCGCTCGGGGTCGCGGTTGGCGGCGGACGACGATCCTCGAAGCGCAGAGTGGGCGCGGCCTGACCAGGTGCTCCCGGCTGCACGCGCTGCGGCTGCACCCTCGACGGCGCCGCAGATGGCTGGACCGGCTGCACGGCGGCAGGCGCAGCAGGCGGTACGCCGGGGGCACCCGGTGCACCGCTCGGTGCCGGCTGCAAGGCCCCGGGTTGTGCCGGGGTGACGCCCGCCGCGCGCGGCGGACGATCGCCCAGCCGCCCCGCCTCGCCGCGCTCGAGCCGTGCCGGTGGAGCCATCGCCGCAGCGGGACGAATGGTGGTCGGCGTTTCGCGCACGATCACGCGGAAACGGTCATCGTTCGGTCCGCGCCGATCGCGGACGTCGCGCCGGTCAGGCCCGATCCGCCGTTCGCCCAACCGGTCGCGGTAGATGCGGACTTCGTCGGCGCGGATCTCGGCGGCGCCGCGCACCCCGACCGTGCCGCGCAGCACGACCGGGCGGACCTCCACGGCGCGGATCGGACGTCGCAGCGCGCCGGCGATGTACGGCGCCGGAATGCCGGGATTGACCGCAATGCGCGGGCCGCGGTCACGCTCGTGCAGCCGCACGGTGCGGTTGACGATGTAAGTATCGCGCAGGAAGACATCGCGCCGCGCCAGCGGCACGATGTAGGTGCGGATGCGCGGCGCGGTCAGGTAGCGCGCCGGCACGAACACCCACGCGGCCGGATAGTCCACGTATTCCTCGACGATGTCGTCGGGCGGCAGCGGCGCCCAACCGACATACTGCGCGCCTTGCGGCGTGCCCTGGCGCCACTGCACCCACGCCGGCGCCCACTCGTCGCCTGGAATCCACAGCCAGCCGACGCTGTCGTCGAACGCCCAGCGGCCGTAGTGGTCGGTGATCCAGCCCCAGGGATCGTCGGACACCCAATACCAGCCCCATTCGTCGGTGAAGACCCAGCGCCCGTTGGTGAGGGGCTGCCAGCCCGCCGGCGCGCTCGCCGGAATCCAGACGTCGCCCCAGCGACGGTGGGCGATCCAGCTGCCGTAGACTTCGAGCGCCTCGCGGAACTCGAGCGCGGCGGCGTCGGTCTGCGCCACCGCGGGAGCGGGCGGCGCCACCGCAACGACGGGCAACGCGAGCATGGCGGACAACGCTACGCCGAACAGGGAACCGAATTTCGGACGCCCCGGTTTGCGATCGATGCTCATCGCCCCGCCTCTGTTCAGCCGCGTCGCCGGATGCGACCCGATCACAATACCGACGCGCCGAGATTCGCGCGAATCCAAGGCGAAACGCTGTATCGGCGTTCAGCTATTGCAAAAAATAAATAAGGCCTGGATGGGCGTTTCGGCGCGCGGGCCGCCCACGCTTCTACACCGCGAGCAATCCGGCCTCACCATCCTCGGTGCCGAACGCCAACAGGTCGCCGCCCGGGCTCCAACCCAGCGCGCTGACCGCCCCGGCACCGGGCTTGCGCGCCAAAATCTCCGCGCCGTCGACGAGCCGCACCAGCAGGATCATGCCGTCGGCGTAACCGGTGGCCGCCACCTGCTGGGTCGGGTGGCAGGCGACGACGGCCACGCGTACCTCGCGCGCTGCCCACATCGTCGGCGTCTTCCCCATCGGGCCGTCCTTGCCCTGGAACGGCCACAGCACCAACTGCTCGGACCCCGCCGTCGCCAGCCATTTGCCGTTCGCGGTCCAGTCGAGCGAGCGCACCTTGGTCGCATAGCCGGACATGCGCAGGTGCTTGCGATCGGCCAATCGCCAGCCGTGCAACATCGGCTCCTGCATGGCGGTGATCAGAAACTTGCCGTCCGGGCTGAACGCCACACCGAGATGCGAGCCCTTCCATGCGAGCTGCTCCGGCGCCGCAGCGGCCTTCGGGAACCACAGCGTCGCGCCGTTGTAGTGCGCGATCGCGAGCCGGAACCCCCTAGGTGCGAAGGCGAGCCCGCCCGCCGCCGACGGCAGCTCGAGCGCCTTCTCCTCGCGCGCCCGCGTCTGCACGAAAGCGGTCTTGCCGGCCGACCACGCCACCGCGCCATCCGGCCCGACCGCCACATGGTCGATCCAGCGTCGCTTCGGGTCGGTCGCAAGCGTGTGCGTGTTGCCGCCCGCGTCCGTTGCGACGACGCGGCCGTCGTCGCCGGCGGTGACGATGCGCTCGCCGTCGGCGGCGGCGTCGAGGATGCCGCCCTCGTGCGCCTTGACGCGGCGGCTCTCGCCCTCGGGCGGAACAAGCAGCACCGCCTCCTCGCCCAGCGCGAAGGCCGCCGAGCGCTCGAGGAAGTGGACCGCGACCACGCTCGCGTCGGCCGCGACCGGGCGGACGCGATCGGCGATCGACGGCGCGGTGTCGGTGGAGGTCATCGGCTCACGACAAGCCCGCATCGAGCGAAGCGGAATGCGGAACCCGGATTTCGCTCGCGCTCAATCCGGGCTGCAGCTTACCGCAACTTGTAGAGCGCATGGCGACGGTTGCGCGTGTAGGGCCGCACCTCGCTCGGCCAACGGCCGGCCTCGACCGCCTTCGCCCACGCGGGACTGACCAACACTTCCGGACTGTCGATCTCGTAGATGGCGCTGTAGCGCGGCCCGTCGTGCGCGACCTTTTTCTCTTCGCCGCCGAGGCTGATCGCAAACGGCTCACCCTGCAGGCGCGCAACCGCGCGCACGCCCGGCACCTTCATCAGGTTGGGGATGTGCTCGGTGTCGTAGACCTCGTTGAAGACATCCTCCTTGGCGGGGTCCACGTCCATGCTCGCCACGAACAGGTATTTTGATCCGATCGGCATCAGCGCCTCCGTCGAAAACTTGATCACCATCCGGATGAGACAAATCAGGTCCGGCGGCTTACCGCAATCTTCGCCTGTCATCGGAGGAGCGTGACGCGCGCCCGGCGGCGGCGGCCGGTGAGGCGTCCGGACGCAGTCAAAACGTACGCTCGCCCCCTTGCTGCAATGCGATAAATGCCCAAGTGCAAACGGAACCCGAGCGCTGGGCGCGCCGTTCCGGGAATATGGCCGTGGAGCTTCGAGCGAGGGGTGAGGGGTCCGAGCCTGCCGGCAGTGCCGATCGGCTGCCTTGCCTAAAGGCCGGCCGGCGCGCGCCCGGCGCGATCCTGCGCCCGCGCCGCAACGCTTGGCGCGTCGAGCGCGCCGCGCGCGCGGCGGTGCTGATCGACGGCGCCGCCTTTTTCCGCGCCGTGCGCGAGGCGCTGCGCAAGGCGCAGCGCCACGTGTTCATCGTCGGCTGGGACATCGACAGCCGCATGCGGCTGGTCGGCGAAGACTGCGAGCCGGACGACGGCATGCCGATCACCTTCGTCGATTTCCTGTCCGCGCTCGTGCGCGAGCGGCCGGAGCTGACCGTACATCTGCTGTTGTGGGACTACTCGGTGCTGTACGCGCTCGAGCGCGAGCTGTTCCCGACCGCGGCGCTGCACTGGGCGACGCCGCGGCAGGTGCGTCTCTGCCTCGATGACGAACTGCCGCTCGGCTCCTCGCATCATCAGAAGATCATCGTGGTCGATGATGCCGTGGCCTTCTCCGGCGGCCTCGATCTGACCATCCGCCGCTGGGACACCCCCGACCATCGCCTCGACAACCCCGATCGCGTCGATCCGATGGGCAACCCGTACCGGCCGTTCCACGACGTGCAGGCGCTGGTCGACGGAGCGGCCGCGCAGGCGCTGGCGGAGCTCGCTCGTGCTCGCTGGTGTGGCGCGAGCGGCGATCTCGCGACCGACGTCAAGCCCGGCGGTGATCCGTGGCCGGACAGCGTGCGCCCGGACCTGCGCGATGTGGACGTCGGCATCGCGCGGACGCTCCCGCTCTATCAGGACGAAGAAGAGGTGCGCGAGGTCGAGGCGCTGTTCTGCGATTCCATCGCGGCGGCCGAGCGCGCCCTCTACATCGAGAACCAGTTCGTGACCTCTCCGCTGATCGCCGAGCAGCTGGTGCGCACGATGCGCGAGCGCCCGGCCTTGGAAGCCGTCATCGTGGCGCCGCGGCACTACGATTCCTGGATCGAAAGCCGCACCATGCGCAACGGCCGCATCCGCTTCATGCAGACCCTGCGCGACGCCGGCGTCGCCGACCGTGTGCGCCTGCTCTATCCGGAAGTCACCGACGGCGTGCGCACCACCAGCACCATGATCCATTCGAAGGTGTTCGTCGTCGACGACCGCCTGCTGCGCGTCGGCTCGGCCAACCTCAACAACCGCTCGATGGGCACCGATACCGAATGCGACCTCGCCTTCGAGGCGGAGACGGCGGCGCACCGGCGTGCCATCCTCGACGTCCGCAACCGTCTGCTGGGCGAGCATTGCGGCACCGGCGGCGAGGAGATCGCGGCGGCGCTGGAGCGGACCGGGTCGTTGATCATGGTGGCCGAGGAGACGTCGCACCACGGCCATGCCCTGCGCCCGATCGACGACGGCGAGCCGGACCCGCCGGACATCTCCGCCACCATCGAGGAGGTCGCCGATCCACCGCGCCCGCTGGCAACCGATATCGCCCGCGCGAGCCGGTTCGGCACCCGCCTGCTGCAGTTGCGGCTGTCGTCGCTGGTCAAGATCGCGCTCGCAGCACTGCTTATCGTCGCCCTGCCGCTGGCGTGGAAATACACGCCGCTGGCCGCGCTCGCCGATCCTGCCATGGTGCAGCGCGCGCTGATGCGCGCGGCGAGCGGACCCTGGGCGCCCGCGCTGGTGATCGGGGTGTTCGTCCTGGGCGGCCTGGTCGCGTTCCCGGTGCTGGTGCTGATCGCGGTGACGGCCGCGACCTTCGGGCCGCTGTACGGCCTCGCCTATGCGGCGAGCGGCTGCCTGGCGAGCGCCCTCGTCACCTATTTCGTCGGCGCGCGCCTCGGCAAGGACCTGCTGCACGATTACCTCGGGCCGCGGCTCGACCGCATTCGCCGGCACATCGTCCGCCAGGGAGTGATCTCGGTCGCCGCCATCCGCGTGGTGCCGATCGCGCCGTTCACCTTCGTCAACCTGGTCGCCGGCGCGAGCCAGATCCGGCTGCAGGACTACGTGCTGGGAACCATTCTCGGAATGGCGCCCGGGCTTGTGATCATGTCGGCGCTCGGCCACCAGATCTTCGAGCTCTGGCATCACCCCACCTGGCTCAACGTCGGTCTGCTGGTCGCCGCCGTCGTCGGTTGGCTCGGGGTCTCGCTCGGAGTACAGATTCTGGTCTCGAAACGCCGGAGGGCGGTGAAGACTTGAGCGAGCGGCCGGGGATCGTCCGCGTGGCGACCTGGAACATCCGCGGCGGGGTCGGGGCCGACGGGCGGTTCGATCTCGACCGCGTCGTGCGCCTGCTCAAGCGCGCCGAGCCCGACATCGTGGCGCTGCAGGAAGTCGATTCCCGGCGCGGCACCGGCAACCACGCGCATCCGTTTTTGCTGCTGCGCCAGGCGCTCGGCGAGCACTCGATCGAGGCCAAGTCGATCGTCAGCGCCCATGGCGAGTATGGCCAGGTCCTGATCAGCCGGTGGCCGCTCTCCGATATCCGGATCCACGACATCTCGGTGCCGGGCCGCGAGCCGCGCCGTGCGATCGAGGCCGAGGTGGCGACGCCTTATGGGACGCTGCGCATGGCAGCGGTGCATCTCGGCCTGACCTTCGGGGAGCGCCGCAGCCAGACCCGCACACTGCTCGAGATCGCCGAGCGCGTGCCGAGCACCACCGTGATGGCCGGCGACTTCAACGACTGGATCTGGCGCGGCTCGGTGCAGAACGCGATCCACCGCAAGTTGCCGGCGCGCACCTGGCACCGCACCTTCCCATCCTGGCTGCCGGTGATCCGGCTCGACCGCATCTACTGCCGGCCGCGCGACGCGCTGGTTGCAAGCTTCACCGACCGCGCCGCGCGCGCGCTGTCGGATCACCTGCCGGTGTTCGCGGACGTAAGGGTTTAGGAGCTACATTCGTCAAGGCGCCGTTTGCGCCGCTTCCTTCAAGCGCTGCCGACAGGTCACAATCGCAGTTGCTTGATGAGATTGCTTTTGATCTGTAGTTCGAACATCGCGCCGCCCTCGACCGTCGAAGCCAAGGTTTCCATGCGATCCCATAGCGCCAGCAGCCGCTCCGCTTGCTTAGTGACCTTCGCTTTGTAGAGGCCACGGGCAAGAAAAAACCCGATGAGTCGAGAATTTCGGAATGCCGCATATTCGGCTTTGTTTCGCGTGATGCGTCGATCTCCCGAGATAACGACCCAACGGCCTTCAGCACTTAATGTCTTTATCCATTCTTCATCGGAAACCTTTGCGTCGAACTTGTCTCTCAGGGCAACGACCTCGTGCACCGGACGGAACAGGATGTGGAGTGCGCTCGCAATTGCAGGAGACATATTGTTGTCGACAAGGACTTTCACGCCGCGAGGAATTGTTCGAAGGCGACTGCATCATGCACGACCGAAGCAGGTACCCTGAAGAGTTGCGCGGCGCGTTTCGCCGATCCTTCGACGCGGGCTGCATCGGCGAGCACCGCCGTCGGAACACCGGACGAACTTGCAATTGGTTGACCGAAAGCACGCTGCGGGTCGATGATGATGGTCTGCTTGCCGCGGTGGGGACGCCAACGTGCGACGACATCATCTTCGATGTCCAGGTCCTTGAACGTGCGTTCGATGACATCTTTGACCACGAATTGATGCTTCTTGAGATCGAGCAGTTGCGATTGATCGCGTGCAATGCTTTCAAGAAATATTGTCCTGCCGTCGGTACGAAACTTCCGCGTTGAGAAAGGATGAGGATTCGCTACCCACTCCCTGGCATAGTTCAGACACGCGCGAACAGTCTTGAGACCGAGGCCGGCGTCAAGGAAAGCCTTCACGAACCTCAGTTCTATGAGATCGCGGAAACTCAGCTCGAGATGGTGCTCATCGGATGGCAATTCCGGCCGCCACAGTGGCGGCATCGATACCGTCCGGCCGAGCTCTTCGTATCGATAGCCTCCCAGCCACCGATTGATATTGCGAGCGGGGATCCGCAGGAGCCGAGAGGCTTCGGGCACCGTGTAGTACCCGATCCCCAAGGATACGACGTTGCTCAAGCGGGCCGGCGCGTTCATTGAGATCCACCCAATATATAGCGCGAAATCGATCGGCCTTGAAGACACAAGCTGTAGCGGCCGCGAACCAGCGGTTCCCGAGCTTCCGATAACAGACGAGCTACGCCGCCGCCTTCTGCTTCTGCGGCGAAAAGCGGCCGTAGAAGCTCTCGCCCTTGGCGGCCATGTCGGTGAGCAGCTTCGAGGGCTTGAAGCGCGCGCCGTACTTCTTCTCCAGCCGCTTGCACAGCGCGACGAACGTCTTCGTGCCCATCATGTCGATGTAGGACAGCGTGCCGCCCTTGAACGGCGCAAAGCCGAAGCCGAGGATCGAGCCGACGTCGGCTTCGCGCACGTCGGTCAGGCAGCCCTCCTCGAAGATGCGCGCGGTCTCCAGCGCCTGGATCGCCAGGAAGCGATCCTTGAGCTCCTGCACCAGCTCCGGATGGGCGTCGATCTCGTCGGCGGTGAGCGTCTTGCCCTGCAGCTCGGCGAGCCCCGGCCACAGTTTCTTGGGGCCGCTCTCGGGATAGTCGTAGAAGCCCTTGCGGTTCTTGCGGCCGAACCGTTCGCGCTTCTCGACCATTTCCGACAACAGCGCCTTCTGCTCCGCGTCGATCGCCTTGTCGCCGAGGTCGGCCTCGGTCGCCTTGAGGATCTTCCATGACAGGTCGATGGCGACCTCGTCGTTGAGCGACAGCGGACCGACCGGCATGCCGGCCATGCGGGCGACGTTCTCGATCATCGCGGCCGGGATGCCCTCGGTGAGCATCATGTGGCCTTCGCGGATATAGGTGCCGACCACGCGCGAGGTGTAGAAGCCGCGCGAATCGTTGACCACGATCGGCGTCTTCTTAATCGCGCGCACGTAGTCGAGCGCCGTCGCCAGCGCCGCGTCGCCGGTTTCCTTGCCCATGATCAGCTCGACCAGCATCATCTTGTCGACGGGCGAGAAGAAGTGCACGCCGATGAAGTTTTCCGGGCGCTTGTAGTCCCTGGCCAGCGAGGTGATCGGCAAGGTCGAGGTGTTGGAGCCGAAGACGACGTCGTCGGGCAGCGCCGCGCCCGCCTTGGCATAAGCCTCGGCCTTCACCTTGCGGTCCTCGAACACCGCCTCGATCACGAGCTCGCAGCCCGCGAGCGCCCCGTAGTCGGCGGTCGCCGCGATGCGGCCGAGCAGAGCGGCGGCGTCCTCCGGCTTGGCGCGGCCCTTCTTGACCTGGTCGGTGACGAGCTTCTCGGCGTGCGCCTTGCCCTTGTCGGCGCTTTCCTGATCGCGGTCGACCAACACCACGTCGATGCCGGCCTGCGCCGTCACGTAGCCGATGCCGGCGCCCATGAAGCCGGCGCCGATGATGCCGATCTTGTTCGGGGTCTTCGGCGGCACATGCGCCGGCCGCCGCGCGCCCTTGTTGAGCTCCTGCATCGAAACGAACAGGCTGCGGATCATCGCGCGCGCCTCCGGCGAGCGGATGATCTTGGTGAACCAGCGCGCCTCGATCCTGAGCGCGAGATCCATCGGCACCTGCAACCCGTCGAACACGACCTGCATGACGGCGCGCGCCGCCGGGTAGTTGTCGAGCGTCTCGCGCCGGTAGATGGCGTTCGCGGGCGGGAAGGTCATGGCGCCGGCCTTCGACCAGACCGGGCCGCCCGGCAGCTTGTAGTTCGGCGCGTCCCACGGCGCCTGCGCCTTGCCGCCGGCCTTGATCCAGTCCTTGGCGGCGGTGGTCAGCGCTTCCGGCGCGACCACGTTGTCGATCAGCTTCATGCCCTTGGCGCGGTCGACGCGCAGCTGATCGCCCTTGAGCAGCACCTGCAGGGCGTCGGCCGGCGCCAGCATGCGTGGAATGCGCTGCGTGCCGCCGGCGCCGGGAAACAGCCCGACCTTGATCTCGGGCAGGCCGACGCGCGTCTTCGGGTTGGTGTCGGCGACGCGATGGTGACAGGCGAGGCAGAGCTCGAAGCCGCCGCCGAGCGCGGTGCCGTTGATGGCGGCGACCCACGGCTTGCCGCACGTTTCCAGCCGGCGGTAGGTCTTGGACAGCCTTTGGCTCTCTTCGAACAACCGGGCGTTGGCGGCTTCCTCGCCCCGGCTCTTCATCAGCTCAGCGAAGATCTGCCCGTAGCCCTCCAGCATGGTGAGGTCGGCGCCGGCGCAGAACGTGTCCTTGCCGGAGGTGACGACCGCGCCCTTGATGGCCGGATCGGTCGCCACCTTCTCGACGATCTCGTCGAGCTCGGCCATCACCTTCTGGTCGATGACGTTCATCGACCGGCCCGGCATGTCCCAGGTGACGAGCGCGATGCCGTCGGCGTCGACGTCAAGCTTGAAGTTCTGATAGGTCATCCCAATGCTCCTTGATTGTCAGCCATACGGCTCGCCGGAACGGTGCGTGATCCGGGTGCCGCGCTCATCCCTGTCGTAGATCATGTCGACGTCGGAATATTCGGAATGCTCGCGCGGCGAGCGCGCGCCGATCTCGAGCAGGACGGCGTCGCGGTCGCTGCGGTTGATCAGGTGATGGCCGTTCGGCACGCCCGCCTTCCAGCCGGCGGCGTCGCCCGCCTTGAGCACGGTCTCGCCCTCGTCCTCCACCAGCACCAGCTCGCCCTCGAGCACATAGACCAGCTCGTCCTCGTGTGTGTGCCAGTGTCGCAGCGAGGTCGCCGCGCCCGGCTTCAACGCGGTCAGGTTGACGCCGAACTGCGTCAGGCCGACCGCATTGCCGAGCCGCCGGCGCGCCCGGCCGTCCACGACCTTTCGGTACGGCGCCGGGTAACCGGTGGAAGTCTCCGCCGGCAGCGTGTCGATGGCGATCTTGGGCATGAACTCTCCTTCCTTTACCTCTCCCCGCGTGCGGGGAGAGGTCGGATCGCGAAGCGATCCGGGTGTGAGGGGCCTCCTGCGAGCACGCCGAAGGGCCCCTCCCCGACCCTCTCCCCGCAACAGCGGGGAGAGGCGAACCGTCAGACGCGCTCGATGATCGTGGCGGTGCCCATGCCGGCGCCGATGCAGAGCGTGACCAGCGCGGTCGACAGCCCGCGCCGCTCGAGCTCGTCAAGCACGGTGCCGAGGATCATCGCGCCGGTCGCGCCCAGCGGATGTCCCATCGCGATGGCGCCGCCGTTGACGTTGATCTTGTCGTGGCCGATGTCGAGCGCCTGCATGTAGCGCAGCACCACCGACGCAAATGCCTCGTTGAGCTCGAACAGGTCGATGTCGCTCGTGGTCATGCCGGCGCGCTTGAGGACCTTCCTGGTCACGTCGATCGGCCCGGTCAGCATGATCGCGGGCTCCGAGCCGATATTGGCGAAGGCCTTGATCTTCGCGCGCGGCTTCAAGCCCGCGGTGCGCCCGGCTTTCTTGCTGCCGATCAGAACGGCGGCGGCGCCGTCGACGATGCCGGAGGAATTGCCGGCATGGTGCACGTGGTTGACGGCCTCCACTTCCGGGTGCGCCTGCACCGCGACCGCGTCGAAACCGCCCATCGCCCCGACCTGCACGAACGAGGGGTTGAGCTGGCCGAGCGACTGCATGGTCGTGCTGGGCCGCATGTGCTCGTCCTTGGCCAGGATGGTGATGCCGTTGACGTCCTTCACCGGCACCACCGAATTCTTGAAGCGCCCCTCCTCCCAGGCGGCGGCGGCGCGCTTCTGGCTTTCGACCGCGTAGGCGTCGACGTCGTCGCGCGAGAAACCGTAGCGCGTGGCGATCAGGTCGGCGGAAATGCCTTGCGGCAGGAAGTAGGATTTGATCGCAATCTGCGGGTCCATCGGCCAGGCGCCGCCGGAGGCGCCCATGCCGACCCGGCTCATCGACTCGACGCCGCCGCCGATCGTCATCTCGTGCTGGCCGGACATGATCTCCGACGCCGCCAGATTGACGGCATCGAGCCCGGAGGCGCAAAAGCGGTTGACCTGGATGCCGGCGACCGAATTGGGATAGTCGGCATTGATCACGGCGGCGCGCGCGATGTCGCTGCCAGCCTCGCCGACCGGATCGACGCACCCCATCACCACGTCGTCGACCAGCGAGGTGTCGAGCTCGTTGCGGTCGCGTACCGATTTCAACACGTGGGTCGCGAGATTGAGCGTGCTCACCTCGTGCAGCGCGCCGTCCGGCTTGCCGCGCCCGCGCGGGGTGCGGACATGATCGTAGATGAATGCGTCGGCCATTGTTCTTCTCCTCAATTCCGTCGCCTTGAATTCGCCATTGCGCCTGATCGCGCGCCGTCACAGGCTGCGCGCGATAACGACCTTCATGATCTCATTGGTGCCGGCATAGATCCGCTGCACGCGCGCGTCGCGGTACATGCGCGAGATCGGGTACTCGTCCATATAGCCGTAGCCGCCGAACAATTGCAGGCAGCGGTCGACGATTCTGTTCTGCAGGTCGGTGAGCCAGTACTTCGCCATCGAGGCGGTCACGGTGTCGAGCGCGCCGGCGACATGGCGCTCGACGCAATGGTCGTGGAACACGCGCCCGATCGTCGCTTCGCTCTTGCACTCGGCGAGCTCGAACTGGGTGTTCTGGAACTCGATGACCGCCTTGCCGAAGGCCTTGCGCTCCTTGACGTAGTCGATCGTCAGCCGGAGCGCCCGCTCGATCATGCCGATCGCCGAGGTCGCCACGATCAGCCGCTCCTGCGGCAGGTCGCTCATCAGCTGGATGAAGCCCTCGCCTTCGCGCGGGCCGAGCAGGCCCTCGGCCGGGAGCTTGACGTCCTCGAAGAACAGCTCGGACGTATCGGCCCAATCCATGCCGAGCTTGTTGAGCTTGCGCCCGCGCCGAAAGCCCTGCGCATCCTCGGTCTCGACCACCATCAGCGAAATGCCCTTGTGACCGGCGCCCGGATCGGTGCGCGCCACCACGATGATCAGATTGGCGTGCTGGCCGTTGGTGATGAACGTCTTGGAGCCGTTGAGCGCGTAGCCGTTGCCGGACTTGCGCGCGGTGGTCTTGACGCCTTGCAGGTCGGAGCCGGCCCCCGGCTCGCTCATCGCGATCGCGCCCACCATCTCGCCGGTGGCGAGCTTCGGCAGCCAGCGCTTCTTCTGCTCCTCGGTGCCGTAGCGCAGGATATAGGGCGCGACGATGCCGGAATGCAGCGGCGCGCCGATCTGGTCGAGGCCGGCGAGGGCGAACTCGCGGTTGATCACCGTCTCGTGCGCGAAGCTGCCGCCGGCACCGCCGTAGTCCTCCGGAATGCCCGCGCACAACAGCCCGGCCGTGCCGAGCTTGTTCCAGGCGTCGCGATCCATGATGCCGTCCCGATGCCAGCCTTCGGCATGCGGCACCAGTTCGCTTGCCATGAAGCGGCGCGCCTGCTCCTCGAGCAGGACCAGATCCTCGGTCATCCAGGTCGGACGGGGTACGTTCAAGACTTCCATGGCAATTGCTCACGCGTGCTGGCGATCCGGATGCTGGCGGCTGACGATGCTCGCGATGCCGGCGTCGCGCATCCAGTCCTCGGTGCGCTGCGCCGGCAAGCCGGCTATCGCGTCGGTCCACGACAGCCTGCTTTCGATGCCGTATGCCTTGGTCGGGCGCATCGCCTCGGGATCGTCGAGACTGGCCATGGTGACGCTGATCCTTCCGGTGCCGGCGAACCGATAGGTGAGCGGCGTGCCGCAAGCGTTGCAGAAACCTCGCTCGCCGTGCTCCGAGCTGTTGAAGATCGCGGGCGTCCCCCGCGTCCACCGCAAGTTCTCCAGCTTGCCGCCGGTGAACGCCATGAACGGCTGGCCTGACGCCTTCTGGCACATGCGGCAGTGACACACGCTGGCATATGCCGGGCGCTCGGCCCACTCGTAGCGCACGGCGCCGCACTGGCAGCCGCCGGTCACCCTTGAATCAGCGATCGCACTCATCGTCGTGCCGTTCCTTCGGCTGTCATCCCGGCCGAGCGCAAAGCGCGAGAGCCGGTGCCCATGTATCCACGCGCTTGAAGTTCAAGTCTCATCCCAACGGAAGCCCGTCACGTGGATCCGGATCGGCTCGCTCACGCTCGCCGTCCGGGATGACACCGAGAGGCTAGAACGCCTCGGCCGGCAACTCCATCACGCTGCCCGCGCCGGCCTCAATACGTGCCAGCTGGGCCGCGGTCTCCGGCAGCATGCGCTCCATGAAGAAGCGGCCGGTGACGAGCTTGGCATTGAGTCGGTCGCTTGCACCATTGCCGCCGCCATTGGCGAGCTTGACGCGCGCCGCCTTCACCATCTGCCCCCACATGTAACCGAGCGCAACCAGACCGAACAGATGCATGTAGTCGGTCGCGCCGGCGCCGGCGTTGTCCGGCTGCTTGACGGCGTTCTGCATGAACCACATCGTCGCCTGCTGCAGGTCGCCGAGCGCTCGGCTGAGCGGCGCCACGAACGGCTTCATCGCCTCGTCGCCGGCATTGTCGGCGATGAAGCCCGAGAGCTCGGCGAAGAACGCGGTGATCGCGCGGCCGCCGTCGCGCGGCAGCTTGCGCCCGACCAGGTCGAGCGCCTGGATGCCGTTCGCGCCCTCGTAGATCATGGCGATGCGCGCGTCGCGCACGAACTGCTCCATCCCGGTCTCGGCGATGTAGCCGTGGCCGCCGTACACCTGCTGCGCCATCACGGTGTTGGCGAAGCCCTGGTCGGTCAGGACGCCTTTGAGCACCGGCGTGAGCAGGCCCATGTGGTCGTCGGCGCCCTGCCGCGTCTTCTCGTCGTCCGAGCGATGCGCGAGGTCGGCCTTGAGCGACGTCCAGACGACGAGCGCGCGCGCCGCTTCGTTGAACGCCTTGATCGTCATCAGCGTGCGCCGCACGTCGGGATGCACGATGATCGGATCGGCCGGCTTGTCGGGAAACTTGGGCCCGCTGAGCGAACGGCCCTGCAGGCGTTCCTTGGCATAGGCGGCGGCATTCTGATAGGCGACCTCCGATTGCCCCAGCCCCTGCACCGCCACGCCGAGCCGCGCCTCGTTCATCATCACGAACATGGCGTTGAGGCCGCGGTTCGCCTCGCCGACCAGCCAGCCGGTGGCGTTGTCGTAGTTCATGACGCAGGTCGAGTTGCCGTGGATGCCCATCTTCTCTTCGATCGATCCGCAGCTCACGCCATTGCGCGCGCCGCGCGAGCCGTCGGGGTTGGGCAGGAATTTCGGCGCCACGAACATCGAGATGCCCTTCACGCCCGGCGGCGCCCCCTCGATGCGGGCGATCACCAGATGCACGATGTTCTCGGCCAGGTCGTGCTCGCCCGCAGAGATGAAGATCTTGGTGCCGGTGAGCTTGTAGCTGCCGTCGGCTTGCGGCACCGCCTTGGTGCGCAGGAGGCCGAGGTCGGTTCCGCAATGCGGCTCGGTCAGGTTCATGGTGCCGGTCCAGGCGCCGGTCACCATCTTGGGCAGGTAGGTCGCTTTCTGTTCCGGCGAGCCGTGGGCGATCAGCGCCGCGATCGCGCCCTGGGTCAGCCCCGGATACATGGCGAACGCCATGTTGGCTCCGATCACGAATTCGTTGATCACCGAGGTCAGCGTCATCGGCAGACCCTGGCCGCCGTATTCGGTCGGAGCCGAGAGGCCGAGCCACCCGCCGTCGACGTACTGCCGCCAAGCCTCCTTGAAGCCGGTCGGCGTCGTCACCGCGCCGTCGTCATGGCGGGTGCAGCCCTCGAGGTCGCCGGCGCGGTTGGTCGGCTGCACGACCTCCTCGCACAGTTTCGCGGCCTCGCCGAGCACGGCCTCGATGACGTCCGCGGACGCATCGGCAAAGCCTGGCAGATTGTTGTAGCGGTCGATGTGGAACACGTCGTTCAACAGGAACTGCGCGTCCTCCACGGGTGCCTTGTAGATCGGCATCGATGTCTCCTTCACGCGGGCCGCGGCCGGCCGCGCACGTGCGCGCGGCTAGACCGGTTCCGCGCCGCGCTCGCGCGTCGCGAGCATTCCATCGATGATCTTGCGCGCGTGCGCCAGTTCGGCGATCGCGCGGTCGATCTCGTCGCGCTGCCGTTGCAAGCGCGCGATGCGTTCGCTGAACTTGTCGTGCGCCACCCTGAGCTGCGTCACCTGGCGATCGCCGACATCGTAGAGGTCGAGCATCTCGCGGATTTCGTCGAGCGAGAAGCCGACCGCCCTCCCCATCATGACGTATTTCAGGCGGGCGCGATCGCGGCGGCTGTACAGACGGTCCTGGCCGGCGCGGCGCGGATTGACCAGGCCCTTCTCCTCGTAAAACCGCAATGTGCGGGCGCTCACGCCGAATTCCTTGGCGAGATCGCGGATGCTGAAGAGCTCAGGCGCATCCTCGTCGGCGCCGCGGCCGCGCGGTCCCGGCGCGCCGGCGGCGTCCTTTCGCAGGGCCTCTCCGATTTCGGTCGTGGTCAAGGGCGTCCTCACTGATGATGCTTTCCAGGGAATATAGAGCAGTTTACGTAAACGTAAAGACCTTTTTCAAGTCCCTGGGTTGAGCCTTCGAACCCGCGCGCCTTTTTTCAGCCTGACCCCCGGCAGTCCCGGCAGTCCCCCTAACCTTAACCGCGTGTTTACCCTGAAAGAGAACAGTCGGTCCTGAGGACCAGAGGACCGTGCCCCCCAGAATCTCGCGTCGACCCAAGCCCGGCCTTGGCGCGCTCTTGGCCCAGCTCCTCCCCGTCCGTCCCGCGAATGTGGGCTGAGAGCATGGCATCGGACGCAACACGGAACGTCAAAGGTCTCGCCCCGGAGGTGCGAGAGACCGCTCGCGAAGCTGCGCGGCGCTCGGGCCTGACGACCGCCGAGTGGCTGCAATCGGTCATCACGGATTCGGCCGCCGAGGAGGGGGTCACTCACACTCCCCGCCAAAGCTCCGAGCGCGACGCCACGATCGGTAGTGGCCATATCCAGGCGCTCGATACGCGCCTCGACGGGCTCTCGCACCAGCTCGAGCGGCTGGCGCGAAGCGGCGCCCAGACCACCGCGCCTTGCTCCTTCCCCACCGCGGCGGCGAGCGAACCGGCGGCGAGCAGGTGCGATCCCGTCGAGCAGCAACTGGGCGCCGCGTTACGCGCAATCGAAGCGCGGCTCGCCGAGCTCGGGCAGGAGGCGGGCGCGCATGATCGCGCCGGTTCGCAACAGATCGCCGGTGCGCTGGCCCAGTTCGAGCGCCGGCGCGCGCAGCTCGCCGCCGACGGTCGTTCGGCATCGGTCGAGCTCGAATCCCGCATCGCCGCCGTCGATCGCGCGCTTGCGGCGCTCGACCCGCCGCAGCCCGGGTCGTTGGGCATCGAGGACGCGACGGCCGAGATCGCCGCCCGCCAGCAGGCCCTCGATATCGCGGATGGCGCGCGTTTCGATCCCAATCGGCAGGTCGCGCAGCCGCCGCCGCGGCTCGGCGGCGCGCCGCGACCCCGGGAGGGCGAGAGCGATCACCTGTCCCGGCTCGAGCACCAACTCCGGCAGCTGACCGACCAGCTCAAGACCCTGCGCGGTCGCGGCGGCTTCCAGGAGGCTCTCGGCGCGCTCAGAAGCGACCTCGCCGACATCAGCCGCAAGCTGACGGAGGCGGCGCCGCGCCGCGCCCTGCAGGCGCTCGAAGTCGAGGTGCACACGCTTGTCGACCGTATCGACGCCGGCCGCCATCGTGGCGGCGATGCAGCGACGCTGGCGAATATCGAGCGCGCGGTTGCAGAGGTGCGCGAGGCGTTGCACCGGCTGGCGCCCGCCGAGAGCCTGGCGTCGTTCCGCCAGGACGTGCAGGCCCTCGACCACAAGATCGACGCGGTGGCGGCGGGCACGGCCGATGCGGGCGCGCTGCGTCAGCTCCAGGATGCGGTCGCGGAGCTGCGCGAAATCGCGTCACGGGCCGCCTCCGGCGAGGCCCTGATCGCGCTTGCCGAGGAAGTCCAGACGCTCGGCGACAAGATCGATCGCCTCGTCATGCCGCCGGCACCAGGCGACGCTGCCCTGGGCAACCTTGACCAGCGGTTTGCGCAGCTCGCCGCCGCGCTCGAGGCGCGCATGGCCGCGTCGGCGCCTCCCAATACCGCCCATTTGATCGCGATCGTCGAGGCGTTGGCCGAGAAGGTCGAACGCATGGAGGTCGCGCGCGAGCGCTCGCCCGCGCTCGACCAGATTGGCGCCCAGCTCGGTCGGCTCACCCACATGCTGGAGGCTTCGGGAAGCCGTCTCGCCCATCTCGACGGCATCGAGCGGACGCTGGCGGGCCTGTTCGATCAGCTGGAAGGCCTGCACGCGAGCGCGCTCACCGGAGCTCAACGCGCCGCCGAGGAGATTCTCGAACGTTCCGGCTCCTTCGGCAGCGCGGCGATCGACCTCGAGAGCCTCAAGCAAGATCTCGGCGCGCTGCGTCAGAGTCAGGTGCAGAACGATCGCCTTACCCAGGACACGCTCGAAGCCGTCCAGGACACCCTCGAGCAGCTGGTCGACCGACTGGCCATGGTCGACACCGACCAGCGTGCCGGGGCGCGCGCGAGCTGGGCAGATTTGCCGGCGAGAGGGCCCGTGGCGTTGCCGCACCTTTCCGGTTCGCCTCAGCCGCCGGAAACGCGCCGGCCCCTGGCGGCGGCCGTGGCGGCGGCGGCGCCGGCCATGATGATGCCGCCGGAGCGGCGGCCGATCGATCCGACGCTGCCCGCCGACCATCCGCTGGAGCCCGGCACGGCCAAGCCACGCCCGCCGTCGCCGACGACGCCGGCATCGCCTGCCGAACGTGTCGCGGCCTCGGAAGCCTTGCTGGCCGGCGCCCATCCGGCCGCCGAACCTGACAGCAAGGCGAACTTCATCGCCGCCGCGCGCCGCGCGGCGCAGGCTGCCGCCACCCTGGCGCCGCCCGCCTCGCGCGCCCTGTCGGAAGAGAGCAAGTCGAGCATCTCGACCTTCGCGGCGATCGCGCAGAAGCTGACCCGGCGCGGGCCGCTGCTTCTGGGCGCCATCCTGCTGACCGGCGGCGCTCTCGATCCGGTGCTCAACGCCCTCGCCGCGAACACACATCGCGCCGACGCCCCGCGCCCTGGCGCTGCGCGGGTGGTCGCGGCTTTCGACGTCTCCAAGGTCGGCGGCACGCCGGCCCAGTCGACGTCGAGCAGCGCCGGCATCGTGCCTCCGGTGACGTCCAGCAACCAGCCGCCGCGCGGAGCTCTGGTTTCCCCGCAACGCTCGGCGCCGCTTCTCACCGAACGCGAGCCGGCCGGCGAAGTCACCGGCACGACCGGCCGCCCATCGGAATTCCTGCTGCCAAGCGGCGCGCCGATGCCGCGCACCCCCGGCCCCACCATCCCCGCGGCCGCCGACCGACGTCCGGCCGGGGGCAGCCCTTCGCTCCGCACGGCGGCGCTCGCCAGCGATCCGGCGGCCGAGCACGAGATCGCCATCGGCGGCATCGCCCGGCGGTCTGCGGTGTTAAAGCAAAGGGTCGAATTGCCTTGATTGGGCCGCCTATGCTCATGCAAAAGGTGATTGGACCCCTCGAGCAAGCACTGGACCGCGCGGTTTCCGGCGTGCGGCCGGATAGAATTTTTGCAACGGCCGCGTGGCCACGGCCCCGCAGCGACCGGCGGACGATGCCGTGCAGATCTACCTTCCGATTGCCGACTTGCCGGTCAACGTTTTCCTTATCCTCGGGATGGGAATCGCGATCGGCTTCCTGTCCGGCATGTTCGGCATCGGCGGCGGCTTCCTGCTCACCCCGCTGCTGATCTTCGTCGGCATTGCGCCGGCGGTGGCGGTCGCCACCGTTTCCAGCCATATCGCCGCCTCGTCGTGCTCCGGCGTGCTTGCGTATTGGCGGCGCAAGGCGCTCGATCTCACGCTCGCCAGCATGCTGCTGGTGGGCGGCCTGATCGGCACGGTCGGCGGCGTGTGGCTGATTTCGGTGCTGCGCCGCATCGGCCAACTCGATCTCGCCATCGGGCTTGCCTACGTCACCTTGCTCGGGATCGTCGGCGTGTTGATGATCACCGAAAGCGCCCGCGCCATCGTGCGCGCGCGACGGGGGCAGGCGGCGATTTCGCGCCGGCCCGGCAGCCATGCCTGGTTTCACGGCCTGCCGCTCAAGCTGCGCTTCAAGCAGTCGAAGATCTACGTCTCGGTGATCCCGGTTTGGACCATTGGGCTCGCCATCGGCTTCCTCGGCGCGATGATGGGCATCGGGGGCGGCTTCCTCCTGGTGCCGGCCTTGATCTACCTCCTGCGCGTGCCGACCAACGTGGTGATCGGAACCTCGATGGTGATGACGCTCGTCACCATGGTGGCGGCGACCGTGCTGCATGCGGCGACCAACATTTCGGTCGATGCCGTGCTGGCGCTGATCCTGATGGTCGGCGGCGTCATGGGCGCGCAGTTCGGCGCGCGCGCGGGCCAGCGCATTCGCAGCGAGCAGCTGCGGCTCCTGCTCGGGTTGCTGGTGCTCGCCGTCGGCGTGAGATTCGCCGTCGATCTGGTCGTGCCGCCCGCCGACCTGTTCTCGCTCCAGCCGCTCGGGATGGCGCGATGAGCCGCGGCAAGCCCGCTGCAGGCGTTCTTGCCGCGATGCTCTGGCTGTGCGCGGGCGGCTCGGCGCTGGCCGAGCGGCTGGTGATCTCGCTCTCCACGCACCGCGTCCTGATCAGCCAGAATTTTACCGGCGTCGAGCTCACGCTGTTCGGCACGGTCGAGCCGGACGCGGCGGCGGTCGGACGTGCGGGGGGCGGCTATACGGTGGTCATCACCGTCGTCGGCCCGCGCGAGTCGGTGGTCACCTGGCGCAAGGAGCGCGTGCTCGGGATCTGGGTCAACGCGCACTCCAGCACCTTCGTCAACGTGCCGAGCTATCTCGCGGTGTTGAGCAATCGGCCACCCGACGCCATCACCAGCCCGGAGATCTTGCGCCGGTTCCAGATCGGGCTCGCCCATTTCCCGCTGCCCGACCGGTCCGGGGCGCCTGCGGCCGCGCCTGACGATCCGTTCCGCGCGGCGTTCGTGCGGCTCCAGCGCGAGCACGGGCTCTATCGCGAGCAGCCGAACGCGCTGACTTTCCTGACCCCCAACCTGTTCCGCGCCGTCATTCCGCTGCCGGCCAACGTGCCGATCGGGGAGTACGAGGTCGACGTGAAGCTGTTCGTCGAGGGCGCGCTGCTGGCCCGCGACAGCACCGCGTTCGAGATCATCAAGGTCGGCTTCGAGCAGTTCGTCGCCACCGCCGCGCACGAGCACAGCATCTTGTACGGCCTCGCCACCGCCATACTGGCCTTGCTGACCGGCTGGCTGGGCGCGGTGGTGTTTCGCCGGGATTGAGGGGGCGGGCTGCGGCCGCATCGCACCATCGCCGGCGCCGCTGCAGCGGCGTGGCACCGGCGGTGGTTGCCGCCATCAGGCCGGCGACGGAATTGGATCCGCCAGCCGCACGCGCCCGTTCGCCTGGCTTCGATGCGGCCGCAGCACCTTCGCCGCGGACGAGGCCTTCTCCCGCTGCCAGTCTGTGCACGCCCGGGCCTTAATGAGGCGGCGGCATTTGCGCCGCGGATGACCCCTTGAGCACGTCCTCGCCCGTCAGCACGCCCGACCTGGTGGCTTCACTGAGGCCGCAGCATTTTCGCCGCGGATGACGCCGTCCGGGTAGACGCCCATAATGACGGTCCTCATGTTGGCAGTGGTGACGCAAAGGAGGGCGCCATGGTGGCTGTGGTCGCGTTGATCGACGGGCGTCCGGGCGCATACGGCATCGCGTTCCTGGATTTTCCGGGCTGCGTCGCGGGCGGGGCAAGCGTCGACGAGACGCTGCGGCGCGGGCGCGAGGGCCTGGCCTTCCACATCGAGAGCATGGCCGAGGTCGGCGAAGCGTTGCCGCGCGTGCGCGACATCTCCGAGATCAGGGCCGATCCGGAATTCGCCGAGGATTTCGCCGGCGCCGCCATGGTGGCGCTCGTCGACGTCGACCTGCCCGGCCGCGCCTTGCGCCTCAACATCTCGATGGATGAACACTTGGTGGCGCGGGTCGATCAGGCCGCGACGGCGAGCGGGGAAAGCCGATCGGGCTATATCGCCGTGGCGGTGCGCGCCCGCATCGCCAGCGGGACGTGAGGGTGAGTGCCGCGATCGAGTCGCGCCGAGGACCACGAGGACGGGTTGACGCCTGACGCGAGCCGACCGCCGAGGGCACGGCCGGCCCCGGCTGCGGCATTTGCGCTGCGGATAGAAGGAAACGCCGGGCGCGGGCAACAACCCGCTGATCCTGCTTCAATGAGGCCGCAGCATTTTCGCCGCGGATGACTGAGCTAGATCGAACGGCATGCCTTCGAATCGGCCGCGATCCTTCAATGAGGCCGCAGCACTTGCGCTGCGCACAATTTGTCGGCTGGTCGTAGCTGACGATGTGGAGCCGTTCCTCGATCATCGCGCTCACCGCACCAGGTAATGCGGATACTCGTCGATTGCGCCGTCCATTGTAGCGGGCAAAGCGGGAAGCGGCTCCCGACGACCTTCACGCCGCCGTCAGCGTCGGAATCTTCTTGACCTCCTTCCAGCTCGCGCTCAGCCCTGGCAAGATCGTAGCGCTGCTGCAGGGAAAGCCACAAGTCGGGGCCGTTGCCGCACAGCTTGCCGATGCGCACCGCCATTGCCGGCGTGATCGGCTGGTGTTCCGACAGGATGTCGTAGAGCGTCTGGCGCGATACGCCCAACAGCTTGGCAATCTCCGCCTTCGGGCGGTTGAGCGCCGGCAGGACGTCCTCCCGCAACAGCTCGCCGGGGTGCATCGGATCGAGGCCGCGCAGGAGCTTGTTCGCCATCAGTGATAGTCCTTAAGGTCGACGTCCACGGCGTCCTTGTCATCCCATCCGAAGGTGATGCGCCGGTTGGCGGCGACCCATACCGCGCGGCGCCTGCGCCCCTTGAGCAAGTGGAACTTCAGGTCGGGCAGGTTCATCGCATTCGGGCTCTTCGCCTCGTTCAAAGCAAGCAGGATGCGACGGATCCGCTCGGAATTCTGCGCGCTCAGCTTCGCCTTATCGCCCGTCGCCGCGAACCGCTCAAGTGCCTTGCTGCTGAATGAGCGAATCATGCACCGTAAGGTAATGCCTTACGCGGCCATTTCAGCATAAGAGCAAGAGCGATACCACTCGGGATCGGAGCATCCCGAGCGATAAAGTGAGGGCCTTGCGGCCGCGCGCGCCCGGCCGCAGGATTGCCTGCGCGGGGGACCAAGCATCAAGCAAGACCGCGCCATGCCATCCATCACCACCAGCCTTGCCGCCTTGCTGAGCACGGTCAGCCGCGCGGGCGATTTCTTCGTCGCGGGGAGGATCGAGATTTTTGCACCGCGACTGGAGGTCGACGGCGTCGGCCCGATCGCGTTGCCGCTCCTGCCTGCGCAGGCCGGCGAGCTCGTCGCGGCCGCGGAGCGCGCTCCCTACGGCCGCGGCGAAGAGACTTTGGTTGACACAAGCGTCCGGCGGACCTGGCAGATCGGCGCGGACCGCGTGCGCGTCGGCGGCAAGCACTGGGCGCAGACGCAGGATGCGATCCTGGCGCGCGTCGCCGAGGGTCTTGGCGTGTCCGAACCGATCAGGGCCGAGCTCTACAAGCTTCTCGTCTACGACCAGGGCAGCTTCTTCCTCAGCCATCGCGACACCGAGAAGGCGCCCGGCATGTTCGCCACGCTCGTGCTCACGCTGCCGTCGGTCTCGGCCGGCGGCGAGCTGATCGTGCGCCACCAGGGCCGCGAGGCCCGGCTCGACCTGCACTGCGACGAGCCGTCGGAGGCGGCATTCGCCGCGTTCTATTGCGACTGCGTGCACGAGGTGCTTCCGGTGACATCGGGCTGCCGGCTGGCCCTCGTCTACAATCTGGTCCGCAGCCGCCAAGAGCTCCCGCTCGAGCCGCCGGACTACAAGCGTGAGCAGGCGAGCGCGGTGGCGCTGTTGCGCGCCTGGGCGGCCGAAGCGCCAGCGCCCGGATCATCCGATCCTCCGACCAAGCTCGTCTATCCCCTCGAGCACGCCTATACACCGGCCGAGCTTGGTTTCGCCGCCCTCAAGGGGATCGATGCCGCGGTGGCCGGCGTCCTGATCGCCGCCGCACCCCAAGCCGGCTGCGATCTGTTCTTGGCGCTGCTCTCCATCCAGGAGAACGGCGCCGCTGAATACACCGGCTTCGGTTCGCGCCGCCGGTGGCAAGAGCCGGAGCTCGAGGCAGGCGAGGTCCTCGACCGCTACATGGGCCTCTCGGACTGGCGGCTGCCGGACGGCAGCCGGCCGACGCTGGGTGAGCTGCCGGTCGACGAGGAGGAGTTTGCGCCGCCGGATGCCCTCGACGGCATGGAACCCGACGAGGAGGAATTCCACGAGGCGACCGGCAACGAAGGCGCCTCATTCGACCGCACCTATCGACGGGCGGCGCTGGTGCTGTGGCCGCGCGAGCGCGTGCTGCTCGTCATGAACCAGGCGGGGCTGCGCGCGACTCTCCCTTTCCTCGGCAACCTCACCGAGCGCTGGCTTGCGGAGGGCGGGGATCGCAAGTCGCCGCTCTGGCGCCAAGCGCACGAGCTTTCCGGATACATGATTTCGGGATGGACCGGCGCGGGCTGGCATCCCGGCGGCCAGGGTTGGTACGCCGACGACAATGACGATGAGCATGAAGAAGCCGAGGAGGACGAGGACGACGACCGCCCCGATGACGAGGAGGAAGGCGCGGACGACGACCGCCTTGATGACCAGGATGAAGACGAGGGCGACGACCCGCTCGATGACGAGGATGAAGACGAGGACGACGACCAGCTCGATGACGAGGATGACGGGACGCCGGGCGCCCTTGCGCGGATGCTGATTCTCCTTGCCCGATTGAAAGATACGATCCGGCTCGACTCGCTGCTGTCCGACGTTGTCGGCCGCGGCGAGTTCGCACAGGGGGACTGCGAGGCCATCCTCGGCGCGCTCGCACTGCTGCCGGCGGAACGCGCATCGGTCGTGATGGAGAACATCATTGCCGGCACCGCCGCCAGGTCGCCCGGCACCTGCGCAACGCTGCTCGCCCGTGCGGCAGCGGCGCCGCCGCACGGGCGTCTTCTTGATCTTGTCGGCGCCGCCACCCGACTGGTCGAGGCGCTGCCGGGTGGTCCCGGGCACACTGCGCGCGATCCTTGGCAGCGTCCTCCAACCGTCCAATCCGGTTTCGTGGCCGATCTACTCGCCACCCTCGTCCCGATCGACCAGAAGCTGGCGGAGCGCGCGGTCGACCACATGCTGACCTGGCCCAAGACCTTTGGCCTCGACCCGATCCTGGTCCCGGCCGCCACGGCGCTGATCGGAGCTCCCGCCACCAACAAGGCGGGGGCCGTGCAGCGGCTGCGGAGCGTGTGCGTCGAGCACTTGCGCAGGCGCATCGCCGAACCGTTGCAGGCGCCCCGTGACTGGCGCCGGGCGAGCGCAGTTCAATGCCGATGCGCGCGCTGCCAGGACCTGAGCGGCTATCTCGCCGACCCCGCGCGCAAGGACTGGTCGCTCAAGGCGCCCGAAGCCGACCGCGCCCACGTGCAGGCCACGATCAGGCAGGCGCGCTGCGATCTCGACGTCAGGACCGATCGGCGCGGCCGCCCCTATACCCTCGTGTGCACCAAGAACCAGGCGAGCTACGACCGCCGGGTCGCGCAACGTCGCAAGGACGTGGACGACCTCGCCCGCTTGGACGCGGCACCGATGCCGCAACCGGATTGACGCGCCGATTTCTGGACGGCGCCCGCGCCCGAAAATCCGACCGCGCCCCTTCGCGTTCGTAGTGCACGGTATCGCGGTATCGGCACTCGGGACCGGCCGGCGGCAGGACACTCCCGACCATTGGCGGCAGCTCGCGCCTTGCGGGTGCCGCTCGACGTTCTGATGGCGCAGTATGCCCCGGGCGCCGCAGCCCGCCGAGCCGCATGGACACCGAACTCATCGCGGCGCATCGAGACCATCGGCGCGCGCACTCAAGCGGATTGAAGGGCAGATAAGCGCGAAGCGCATCACGACGCAGGCGATCGCCTCGACGCGTTGGTGACGCTGGTCGAGGCTTGGGAGGCGAATTCGAAGGTGGTTCAGCTTAGCCCGGCTGGTGCGCAACCGAGAGGGTTGATCCGTCAGGCCAGCTTGACCCGCTTTCGCAGCTGAGGGGGCGGCTGTTTTTGCGCCGATCGGTTCGCAAAACATTCAAGAAAGAACGCCAGGTCGGATGGTAGCGTGGAAGAGGAGATCATGCTCGCGATCGCCTGCGCCTGCGCCTCACTCAGCTCGTACGAATCATACGCGTTTGGATCGTCGTCACTTATGGAAACGATCCGCCTTACCGCGCTCATGCGCTTCGCCGGAATCTCCAGGGCGAATTTCCGGCGATCGGTCGCGGTGTCGTAGCCGACGATGCGGTGGCTGACGGTCATGGATCCACTCTCCGGGTGCGCACGGCCGGACCGATCATTTCGCCGGAGTCCGGATTGCACTCGCCGGGAAGGCGTCTCGTCTCGTGCGGTCGCACGCTCGGGGTTGCCGCTACGCATGGGTGTGACGTGGACGCATCATTTCGCAAAACGAATTCCTGCCGAAACGGATGCTGTTGCGCTTGAGCACCATTTCGCAAAACGAACTCCCGGGCGTCCCCCATGCGGGCGTGTCGTTGAAGCACGATCTCGCGTGACGGACTCTTCGCCGAAACCGATGGGGTTGCGCTTGAGCATCATTTCGCAAAACGAAGTTCCGGGCGTTGAAGCACCATTTCGCAAAACGAACTCTTCGCCAAGCCGGATGGGGTTGCGCCTGAACACCATTTCACAAAACGAACTCCCGCCGCGGCCGAATGGCCGTTGCGCTGAAGCATCATTTTCGCAAAACGAAGTGCTCTCTGTGACTCCAAAGCCACATTTCGCAAAGACGAGGGCGAGGCGCCGGCAACCGGCATCCCCTGCCGTAACGCAACTCAGCATGACGAGGTTGGGAGACGCCGGAAGGCAGGCGCTTCCTTTCCGGTCAGAGTGTCAGGACCTGGAGCTACAGCGCGTCGCCCCCCGCCGCGCGCGCGGACTTCGGGCCGCCTCTCGGCTCCGGCCGCAGCTCCAGCGTCTGCTTGAGCTCGGCGGCGCGGAACGGCCGGTCGATCAGCGACAGCATGGTGACGACCTCGCGCGAGAGCCCGCGATAGCTGCGGTAATGCACGAAATCGCCGTCGTGGTGAGGGACCTTGCCGCCGGCGAACACGTGCACGCCCTTCCGCGTCACCACGATGTCGCCGCGCGCCAGCGTCGGGTCCTGCGTGATCGGCACCGAGATCGCGACCGCGCCGGCGCCGCGACAGGCGCAATCCGGCTTGAGGCTCGTGCGGTAGGCGAACGCGGCCGGCAGCGAGGTGTACGGCTTGCCGCGCTCGGAGACCGCGTCCTCGATCGAGCCCGCGCCGCCGCCGATGCGGTAGACCTCGGTCGGCGCCGCCGGGCAGAGCGCGCGGCACATCTCCGCCCTCGACATGCCGCCGCGCGCGCCGAGCGGGAAGTAGAAGCCGTCGCAGGTGCGCACGCAGTAGTGCCGCTCGCCGGCGGAGCCGGCGCGACCGGAATGAGCCTCGTCACGCGCGCGCTCCCGCCGCGGCCGGATGATGAACCGCAGCGGCGGGGCGGACCACGACCGATCGGCGCGGCCGCTCTGGCGCGCGTACTCCTGCCGCCAGAAATCCAGGGCGTCGTTCGCGCGCGGCGCCGCGGCGCCGAGCACCAGGACGCACGCGGCAAGGCTCGCGGCCCGCACACTGCGAGAACAACGCATGGACCGGCCCGTTCATGGAGAAATCGTGATGGAGCAACGCGGTTGCCGATCAACGGTTCCGCGCCGCCCGCAGGCGCGACGGCGAACGGTATCGCCATGCGGCGACCGGGGTGGATGGGGTGCGCGCCGCCGACGACCGCCAACGCGATGCCGCTTTAGGCCGCGAGCGCGCCCTCGCCTTCGGCGGCGGCCAGCAGCTGAGCGAGCCGCTTGCGCGCATGGAACATCCGCGTCTTCACGGTGTTCGCCGGTACGCCGATGATCTCGGCGGCGTCCTCGATCGTGCGCTCCTGATAATAGACGAGATCGATGACCTCGCGGTGCGCCCACGACAGCTGATTGAGGCAGGCGCGCACGAGCGCGGCCCGGCTGGCGCGCTGCATGGCGGTTTCGGGATCGTCGGCGTGATCGGCGATGTTGGCAGCGACGCGGTCGTCGAGCTGCTCGTGCACCTGCCGGCGCATGACGCTGAGCGCCTTGTGGCGCGCGATCGCCAACAGCCAAGTGGACACCTGCGAGCGGCCCTCGAAGGCCTCCGCCTTGCGCCAGATCTGGAGAAACACCTCGCTGACCAGATCCTCGGCGGTCGCCCGGTCACCCACGAGGCGGACCAGAAACCGGTAGACGCGAACTTGATGGCGCCCGAACAGCAGGCGCATGGCGCCGGCGTCGCGTGCGGCAATGCGCTTGACCAGGGCTTCGTCGGATGTCGTCGCCTGGACCTCGTCCGAACACCGGTTCGTCGGGGCCACAGGCAGCACAAGGCCGCTCTGCATGGGTGCCTCCGCTTTCGGCGCTGGTCCAACGCGCGCAAGTATCCCAATACAGGGCTCACGTTTCAGCAATATTGCGTCAAAAAACCAAATTATTTCGCCTCTTCAATAAAACATTTCGCCCGTTTTTGTGGGAATCATACCATTTCGGCGGTCATGAGGGCCTATCCGATCGTCATGGCGGGCGAGCAATCGCCACAGCGATTGCGAGCGTTGTCCCGGCTTGTCCGGCCATCCGCGTCTGGCTTTGTCCCCGGCTGCTCGTCTTGGCCGTGCTTGTCCCGGCCATCCGCGTCTGGGTTGGTGCCGGCGGGGGAGGAAAGGCGTGGGTGCCCGCGACAAGCGCGGGCATGACGAGTCACACTTGACGCCTGTCGGGCGGCCAGCGCGCAAAAGCCTGCCGGATCAGTCCGGCAGGCAGTACCCGCCATCGATCCGATAGACGCGGCTTTGCCCGATCACGTGCACGCTGAAGGCGCGCTGGTCGAACAGGCGGGCGAAGGCGCGATCGCGCACGTTGAGGCCGCCCGCATAGGCGCCGAGCGCCGGCATCACCATCCGCCGCGCGTCGTGGACGAAGCAACGGCCGCGCACCGAGCCGCCGCTCAGCCCGACCCGTGCGACCGGATGAAGATGGCCGGCGATCTCGCCCTCCGGCCCGTCGGGCTCGGGCCGGTGGCGGAATGCCAAGGGGCCGATCGCGAGCGCCGCCGCCGCCGTCCCGGCGACCCCACCGATCGGCGCCGGGTCGTGATTGCCGGCGATCCAGATCCAGTCGCGACCGCGCTGCAGCGCGGAGAGATACGTGCGGTCTCGATCGCCCAGGCGCCCGGCGCCGCGCCGGTCGTGAAAGCTGTCGCCGAGCGCGATCACGCCGGTCGGCGCATAGGTCTCGATCAGGCGGTGCAGACGGGCGAGGGTGGCGGCGGTGTCATACGGCGGAAGCAGCGATCCGCGCCCGGCGAAGCTCGACCCCTTTTCGAGATGCAGGTCGGCGACGACCAGCAGCCGCTCCTGCGGCCAGTAGAGGCCGCCGGCGATATCGGCCACCAGCGCCGCACCGGCAACCTCGATCTCCTCGCACGACTGCAACCGGCGCGCCGCAATCACCCCATCGCCTCCCGCACCAAGTCCGCCGCCGCCGCCGCCAGCAGCGCGTCGGCGGCTTCGCCATGCACCGTCTCGCGACCGATCTCCAGCAGCACCGGCACCGCCAGCGGCGACACCCGATCGAGCGCCTTATGAACGATTCGCCCGGCGATGCGCGAGAGCATGTCGCCCAGGCGGCGAATGTCGAGCAGGCCGGTGGCGGCGTCGGCGGCCGCCGCGCGCAGCAGCATGTGATCGGGCTGGTAGCGCCGCAGCACGTCATAGACCAGATCGGTTGAGACCGTGACCTCGCGCCGCGACTTCTCCTTGCCGGGATACCGTCGCTCGATCAGGCCCGCGACGATCGCGCAGTTGCGGAACGTGCGCTTCATCAACGCCGACTCGGCGAGCCAGGCGTCGAGATCGTCACCCAGCATGTCCCGATCGAACAGCGCGGCCAGCGAGAGCTCGCCGCGTTCGATGCGCAGCCCGATATCGCCCAAGCCCCAGAGCGCCAACGCGTACTCGTTGGCGACGAAGCCCTGCGGCCGCAGGCGTGCGCGCTCGAGCCGGCGCGTCAGCAGCATCCCGAGCGTCTGATGCGCCAGCCGGCCCTCGAACGGATAGCAGACGAGATGGTGGCGTCCGGCGTGCGGGAAGGTCTCGACCAGGAGATCGCGGCGCGCCGGGGCGAGCGAGCGCCAGCGCTGGATTTCGAGCCACTCGCGCACCTGTTCCGGCAGCAGACCCCAGGACGAGGAATCCGCCAGGATGGCGCGCACCCGATCGGCCAGATAGGTGGAAAGCGGAAACTTGCCGCCCTCGTAAGCAGGGATTTTCGGATCGGCGGCGGTGGTGCGCGAGACGTAGGCCTCGTCCTCGACCAGCGCCTCGTAGCGCACGATCTCGCCGGCGAACACGAAGGTGTCGCCGGGGACCAGCGTCTCGATGAAGTATTCCTCGACCTGGCCGAGCACCCGGCCGCGGCGCGCGACAGCGCCGGCGTAGCCGGCGCCCGGGCCGCGCGAGCGCACCAGCCGCACCTTGAGCATGTCGGCTTCCACGATCGTGCCGACGTTCATGCGGTAGGACTGCGCGACGCGCGGGTGCGCGACGCGCCAGCGGCCGTCGTCGCCCTGCCGGATCTTGGCGAACCGCTCGTAGCTCTTGAGGGCGTAGCCGCCGGTGGCGACAAAATCGACCGCCGCGTCGAAATCCGAGCGCGTCAATCCCGCGTAGGGCGCCGCGCTACGGACCTCGGCGAACAGATCGGCGGCCAGGAACGGCTCGCCGCAGGCGCGGCCGAGCACGTGCTGGGCCAGCACGTCGAGCGCGCCGGCGCGCAGCGGCGGGGTGTCCTGGGCGTTGTCGGCGACCGCCTCGATGGCGGCACGGCACTCGAGCACCTCGAAGCGGTTGGACGGGACCAGCACGCCGCGCGACGGCTCTTCCAGCCGATGGTTGGCCCGGCCGATGCGCTGCATCAGGCGCGACGATCCCTTCGGCGCGCCGACATTGACCACCAGGTCGATGTCGCCCCAGTCGACGCCGAGATCGAGCGATGACGTGCACACGACCGCGCGCAGCCGCCCCTCGGCCATGGCGCCCTCGACCTTGCGGCGCTGGGCGACGTCGAGCGAGCCGTGGTGGAGCGCGATCGCGAGGCCATCGTCATTGATGCGCCACAGCTCCTGGAACAGCATCTCGGCCTGGCTGCGGGTATTGACGAACACCAGCGTGGTGCGGTGGCGCCGGATCAGATCGTAGATCTCGGGCAGCGCATGGCGGGCGGAATGGCCCGCCCAGGGCAGGCGCTCGCGGGTATCGAGCATGGTGACGATCGGCTGCGCCCCGCCTTGCGCCATGACCAGGTCGGCATGCGCCGACCCGGACGGCGGCTGCGGCACCAGGAAGCGGCAGAGATCGTCGGGCTCGGCGACGGTCGCCGACAGGCCGACGGAGGTGAGCGCCGGCGCGAGCGCGAACAGCCGCGCAAGCCCGAGCGCGAGCAGGTCGCCGCGCTTCGAGGTGACCAGCGAGTGCAGCTCGTCGAGCACCACACGCCGCAACGTGTTGAACAGGTATGGCGCATCCGCCGACGCGATCAGCAGGGCGAGCTGCTCCGGGGTCGTGAGCAGGATGTCGGGCGGATTGCGCCGCTGGCGCTGCCGTTTCGACACCGGCGTGTCGCCGGTGCGCGTCTCCAGCCGCACCGGCAAGCCGATCTCGGCAACCGGCCGCTCGAGGTTGCGGGCGATGTCGACCGCCAGCGCCTTCAGCGGCGAGATGTAGAGGGTATGGAGGCCCCTGCCCGGCCGGTCCGCGCGCGGCGAGCCGCGCCCGGCCGCATGCGGTCCGCTCAGCTCCACCAGCGTCGGCAGAAACCCTGCCAGCGTCTTGCCGGCGCCGGTCGGTGCGATCAGCAGCGCCGAGCGGCCTTGACGCGCGCGTGCCAGCAGCTCGAGCTGGTGCGCGCGCGGGTGCCAGCCGCGGCTCGCGAACCAGCGCGCAAAGCGCTGCGGAAGCTCGGCACGCTGGTCAGCATCGAGGCGGTCGAGAAGGCTCACCCGGCAGACCTATAGCAATTGTCGCTTGCGTCGAGTCACCTCTCCCCGCTTGCGGGGAGAGGTGTCGCAGCGGCGCTCACCGTGCATCAACACCACCGGGAAATTCGCTAGCATTCGAATCGGGCAAAGATCGAACGGCCCGAGCGCGCGGTCACGCGTTACTGGCGCTCGACAACGACCAACAGGCCGGGCACCGGCAGGCGGCTTTCGGTGCGGGTCGACGATGACGCCCAATGACGAGGCGTCAACCCGGCAGCGGCGAGCGCGCTGCGGACATGGTCCGCGCCGTGGGCGTAGCGCAGCTTTTCGCCCAGCACGACGCCTTCGCCCGCATGCGTTTCCACCGTGAACGCGAACATGCCGCCCGGCGCAAGCACGGGCGCGACCGCGGCGAAGAGGCCGTCGAGCCCGGCGACGTAGGTCAGTGCATCCGCCGCGACGACGAGGTCGAAGCGCGCGTTGCCGGCGATCGCATCGGCCAGGAAGCGCGCGATGTCGTCGGTTGCAAGCCGATCGTAGAGACCCTTGCGCCGCGCCTGCTCGATCATGCCGGGTGAAAGATCGACCCCGACCAGCCAGTCCACGTGAGGCCGGAACGCCGCCCCGCCGAGCCCGGTGCCGCAACCGAGGTCGAGCATCGATCCCCACCGCATGGCGCGGCCGCCGGCCCGGCAGACGCATGCGACCGCCTCGAGCAGCAGCGCCGGCGCCCGATAGTCAAGCTCCGCGAGCGCTTGATCGAAGCGCGGCGCATAGTGGTCGAACAGGGTGCGGACATAGGCGGCCGGCATCGCGCCGGCTGGATCGCCGACACCGAGGCGCGCAAGGCGCAGTGCCGCGCCATGCCGGTCATCCGGGTCGGCGGCACGCGCGCGCGCAAATGCCTCGATCGCGGCGCTGTCATCGCCGAGCCGCTCGCGCACCTCGCCGAGCGCGAACCAGGCGGAGCCGAAATGCGGCGCCCGCTCGAGCGCCTGCGCGAACAGATCGGCGGCCGCTTGCAAATCGCCGCGCGCCTCGAAGTCGCGCGCATGTTGATAGCGCCGGTCGGCGATCAGGTCGCCGGAGGAAACAAAGAGCGGCGTCGGGTGCAGGCACATAGATCGGTCGGCTCGCGGTTTACTCCACCGTCATCATCCGCGAAGGCGGATGACCCAGTAAACACCGCCGTGAGTGAACTGGCTCAAACGGCGTCGTTTACTGGATCCCCGATTTCCGCCGGGATGACGGTCGAGGATAGCGGCATCGGCCGAGAAGCCGTTGGCCTGGGCGAAGGCAGCACCCAACAGTGCTCGCCTCGACGCTCGCGCTATCGTGACTATCTTACCCGCATATGCGCGCCGAAGACCTGCTCGTCCCGACACCGCACGGCCTGTGCTGCCCGCCCGCAGGATTCCACATCGATCCGGTGCGCCCGGTCGAGCGCGCGCTCATCACCCATGGGCACTCGGATCACGCGCGCGCGGGTCACGGTGCGGTCCTGGCGACGGCGGAAACGCTCGATTTCATGCGATTGCGCTACGGCGACCGCCATGCCCGCAGCACCCAGGTGGCGCGCTACGGCGAAACGCTGAGCATCGATGGCATAGCGGTCACGTTCCGACCGGCCGGCCACATCCTGGGCTCGGCGCAGATCTGCGTCGAATGGAACGGCCTGCGCATGGTCGCGTCCGGAGATTACAAGGACGTCCGCGATCCGACCTGTGCGTCGTTCGAGCCGATCGCATGCGACGTGTTCATTACCGAGGCGACCTTCGGGCTGCCGGTTTTCCGGCACCCCGAGCCGTTGGGCGAGATCCGCAAGCTGATCGATTCGGTCGCCCTGTTTCCGGAGCGCGCGCACCTGGTCGGTGCCTATGCGCTCGGCAAGGCGCAGCGGGTGATCGCGCTCGCGCGCCAGGCTGGTTACGACCGGCCGATCTATCTGCACGGTGCCATGGAGAAGCTCACGCATCGCTACGTCGAGCGCGGGGTCGACCTGGGGGAGCTGCGCGCCGTGCGTGATGCCACGAAGGCCGAGCTCGCCGGCACGATCGCGCTCTGCCCGCCCGCCGCGCTGCAGGATGTGTGGACCCGCCGCTTTCCGGAGCCGGTGACGACGTTCGCGTCCGGCTGGATGCGCGTGCGCGCGCGCGCCCGCCAGCGCGGCGTCGAGCTGCCGCTCGTGATTTCCGACCACGCCGACTGGGACGGCCTCACCGCCACCATCCCGGCAACCGGCGCCCGCGAGGTGTGGATCACGCACGGCGAAGAGGATGCGTTGATGCACTGGTGCCAAACCCGCGGCATCCCGGCGCGCCCGCTGCGGCTGGTCGGATACGGCGAGGAGGAGGCCGAGAACGTCATGGCCGACGACGGCGCCGCGGCGATCGGCGACGATAGCGAGGTCGGCGCTTGAACCGTTTCGCCGCCCTCCTCGACCGGCTCGCCTTCGAGCATGGCCGCAACGCAAAGCTGCGGCAGATGGCCGAGTATTTCCGCACCACACCGGACCCGGAGCGCGGCTGGGCGCTGGCCGCGCTGACCGGCGCGCTGTCGTTCCGGCATGCCAAGCCCGGCATCGTCCGAGCGCTGATCGCCGAGCGCGTCGATCCGGTGCTGTTCGGGCTTTCGTACGACTATGTCGGGGATCTGTCGGAGACCGTCGCGCTGCTGTGGCCGGAACCTGACCCCCGTGCCACGGCGGCGGCGCTCGCGCGGCCGGCGCCCTCCCCCCTTGCCGAGGAGGGAACGCAAGCGGCACGTCCCGCGCACGCGCCCGCCCTCTCCGAGGTCGTCACCACGCTTGCCGCCCTCGGCAAGAGCGAGCTGCCGGCGCAGCTCGCGCGCTGGCTCGACGCGCTCGATGCGACCGGCCGCTGGGCGCTGCTGAAGCTCATCACCGGGGCGCTCCGCATCGGCGTCTCGGCGCGGCTGGCCAAGACCGCGGTGGCCGCGCTCGGGGGCAAGGACGCCAACGAGGTGGAGCTGATCTGGCCGGCGCTCGAGCCGCCCTATCTCGACCTGTTCGCTTGGATCGAGGGCCGCGGCGAGAAGCCGGTGGCGAGCGATCCGGCGCCGTTCCGGCCGGTGATGCTCGCGCACGCGCTCGAGGAAGGCGACCTCGCCGGCCTCGATGCCGCCGACTACATGGCCGAATGGAAGTGGGACGGCATCCGCGTGCAGGCAGTCGCCGGGCGGCGGCAAGACGGACGGCGGGTCGCGCGGCTCTATTCACGCACCGGCGAGGAAGTCTCCGGCAGCTTTCCGGATCTATGCGAAGCGCTCGACTTCGAAGGTGCGCTCGACGGCGAGCTCTTGATCGTGCGCGACGGCCGCGTGCAGACGTTCAGCGTCCTGCAGCAGCGGCTCAATCGCAAGAGCGTGACGCCGAAGCTGGCGGCGGAATTTCCCGCGCAGTTGCGCGCCTACGATCTGCTCGCCGACGGACCGAAAGACCTGCGCGAGCATCCATTCGTCGAACGCCGGGCGCGCCTGGAAGCGTTCGTTGCCCGGATCGCCGATCCGCGCATCGACGTTTCGCCGCTTGTTCCGTTCGCCACCTGGGACGAGCTGATTGCCGCACGCGCCGACCCGGCCGCCGCCGGCGCCGGCCGCGATGCCGATGCGGTAGAGGGCGTCATGCTCAAGCGCCGCGACGCGCCATATCTGCCGGGGCGACCCAAGGGCCAGTGGTGGAAATGGAAGCGCGATCCTTTCATCGTCGATGCGGTGCTGATGTATGCGCAGCGCGGCAGCGGCAAGCGGTCCTCGTTCTATTCCGACTATACGTTCGGGGTGTGGGCGCCGGGCGAGAACGGAGAGGAGCTGGTGCCGGTCGGCAAGGCCTATTTCGGCTTTACCGACGAGGAACTGCTCAAGATCGACCGCTTCGTGCGGCGCCACACGGTCGACCGCTTCGGGCCGGTGCGCGAGGTCGTGCACGCGCCCGATCAGGGCCTGGTGCTCGAAGTCGCGTTCGAGGGATTGCAGCGCTCGACGCGCCACCGCTCGGGCCTCGCCATGCGCTTTCCGCGCATCAGCCGGCTGCGCTGGGACAAGCCGCCCGCGGAAGCCGATCGCCTGGAGGCGCTGGAGCGGATTCTGCAGGGAATCGAGTCCGGCCGCGCTGCGGCTCCCGCGCCGGCCGTGGAGCCGCTATAATGGATCGCCGCAACGCCCGCTGGCGGAGACCTTGATGGCCAACGACATCGTCAACCGATTCTTCGGAGGGCCGCCCCTTTGGGTGCTGATCCGGCTCATCCTGTTGTCGATCCTGGTCGGCGTCATTCTATCGGCCATCGGTCTCGACCCCTTGAACATTCTTGCTAGTCTCGAGCGCTTGCTACGCGCGATCTGGGACATGGGGTGGGATGCGGTCGCCTGGGTGTGGCGCTATTTCCTGCTCGGCGCCGTCTTGGTCATCCCGATCTGGCTGATCGCGCGGCTGGTGAAGACGCCGGCGCGCCGAGGATGACGGCAATGCTCAAGAGGTGGAGGAACCACATGCTGCGTAAGCTCCTTGCTGCGGCCCTCGTTGCATCGCTCGCATTGATCGCGGCGCCGCTCTCAGCCGGCGCGCAATCGCTGACGCAAGACCGTCCGGAGCAACTCGGCTTCTCGTCCGAACGGCTCGGCCACATCACCAGCATTCTGCGCGAGCACACCACCAAGGGCATGTTGCCCGGCGCCATCCTGCTGATCGCGCGCCACGGCAAGATCGCTTACTTCGAAGCATTCGGCGCGCTCGACCCGCAGACCGAAGCGCCGATGACCAAGGATGCGATCTTTCGCATCTATTCGATGACCAAGCCGATCACCAGCGTGGCCGCCATGATGCTGGTCGAGGACGGCAAGCTCGCCCTCGCCGATCCGGTCGCCAAGTATATCCCGGAGTTCAAGGACGCCATGGTGGCGGTCGAAGAGGCAAGCGAGGAAGGCAAGCCGACCGTGATCCTCGCCCCGGCGCGACCGATGCGCGTCTACGACTTGATCCGCCACACGTCAGGACTGACCTACGGGGTATTCGGCGACAACCCGGTCAAGCGCGCCTACCGCGACTCGGGATTGATCAAGGGCGACTTCGACAACGCCGAGTTCGTCGCCCGAATCGCCAAGCTGCCGCTGATGTTCCAGCCGGGCACGGCCTGGGAATACAGCCACGCCACCGACGTGCTGGGTCGCGTGGTCGAGGTCGTGTCGGGCAAGTCGCTTTATGACTTCATGAAGGAGCGCCTCCTCGATCCACTCGGCATGACCGACACGAGCTTCTACGTAGTCGACGCGTCCAAGCACCCGCGCATTGCCGAGCCGTTCAAGGACGACCGCACCATTGGCACCGATGCGGTGTTCTTCGATCCCCGCCAGCCCAGCCGATACCAATCCGGCGGCGGTGGCATGGTCGCGACCGTGATGGACTACGCACACTTCCTGCAGATGCTGCTCGACGGCGGCCATGTCGGCCACAAGCAGCTGCTCGGGCCGAAGACGATCGCGATGATGACCTCCGACCACATCGGCGCGGCCGTGAACACCGGGTCGGCCTATCTGCCGGGCGAAGGATACGGCTTCGGCCTGGGCTTCGCGGTGCGCAAGGAAACCGGCCTGTCGCCGATTCCCGGAACCGCCGGCGACTACAACTGGGGCGGCGCCGGGGGCACCGCGTTCTGGGTCGACCCGAAGGAAAACATGTTCGTCGTGTACATGTCGCAGGCGCCGAAAAACCGCGCCTACTACCGCATCCTGCTGCGCAACCTGATCTACGCGGCAATGACCAAGTAGCGCGCGATCGGCTGCATTGCGAGGAACGTGAGCGACGAGCCTGGATTCGCTTTTCGCTCGCGTGACACTCCCTCCGGCAGGAGGCCGTCACCCATCAGCCGCGCGCGTGACCGCCATTCTGCAAATCGGCTGGCTTTGGCCCGCTCGCGCCGGTAGCGTCGCGGCGCGAGTTTGTCCATGGACGCGACAAACACGAACGCCCGTTCCTTCGCGGTGACCCACGCCCGCGTGCTCGCGATCGCCGGCCCGATGACGCTCGCGCATCTGACGACGCCGCTGCTTGGCGTCGTCGGCACCGCCGTCATCGGCCAGCTCGGCCAGACGCACCTGCTTGGCGCGGTCGCGGTCTCGGCCGTGGTGTTCGACTGCATGTTCTGGCTGTTCGCGTTCCTGCGCATGGGCACCGTCGCGCTCACCGCGCAGGCACTCGGAGCCGGCGACGCCATCGAGCAGCGCGCCGTGCTCGCCCGGGCGCTGGTGATGGGCGGATGCATCGGCGCCGGTCTGCTGCTGCTGCAGCGGCCGATCGCCTGGATCGCCTACGAGGCCGTGGGCGCAAGCGCCGCCGTCACCGAGGCCGCCAAGGTCTATTTCTTCGTGCGCATCTGGTCGGCGCCGCTCACGCTTGCGAATTACGCCGTGCTCGGCTGGCTGATCGGCCTTGCCCGCACCGATCTCGCGCTGGTGCTGCAGGTCGCGATCAACCTCGTCAACCTGGCGGCAACCGCGCTGTTCGTCCTGGTGCTCGAAAAGGGCGTGGCGGGCGCCGCGGCAGGCACCGTGGTAGCGGAGGCCGCGGGACTTGCGGCCGGCCTGCTGCTGGCCTGGCAGCTCGTGCGCGGCGCGCCGCGCCTGGCGGCCGCTGTCGCTCTCGACGGCGGCAAGCTGGTGCGGATGCTGGCGGTGAACCGCGACATCATGATCCGCACGGCGGCGCTGATCGTCGCGTTCACGTTCTTCATGGCGCAAGGGGCGCGCGCGGGCGACACCATCCTGGCCGCCAACGCAGTGCTCTACAACCTGGTGCTGATCGGTGCGTTCTTCCTCGATGGATTTGCGACCGCGGCCGAGCAGTTGTGCGGACGCGCGGTCGGGGCGCGCGATCCCGCCGCGTTTCGGCGCGCGGTTGCGCTGTCGATCGGCTGGGGATTCGGCTTCGCGCTGGCGGTGGCGGCGACCTTCCTCGGCGGCGGCCCGCACTTGATCGCGGTGATGACGGCAAGCCCGGACGTGCGCACGGCCGCCGAGCAATTCCTGATCTTCGCCGTCATGGCGCCGCTCGCCGGGGTCCTCGCCTACGTGTTCGACGGCATCTACGTCGGCGCGACCTGGACGCGCGACATGCGCAACCTGATGCTGGCTTCGCTTGCACTGTATTTTGCGGCCTGGTGGACGCTGCAGCCGTTCGGCAATGCCGGATTGTGGGGTGCGATCCTGGTGTTCCTCGGCGGACGCGGATTGCTGCAGGGCTTGCGCTACGCCGGCCTGCTGCGCACCACCTTCAGGCCACCGCCCCCCGGGTGAGGGACGGCAGTGGCGCGGGCATGCCGCCGCTGGCAGGGCGGCTTGGACCGCCCGCCTTTTCGGGATCGCGCGCGACCGCGTTTGCGCTCGCGCTGATCCGACCTCTCGCCACTTGAGAGGTCGAGCGGCCGGATCGCTTGCGCCAAATTGGATGGGAAACGGGAGCTAGCGCGGCCGGCGCGGTTGCCGGCGATCCGGCTGAGGAACGACCGGCGGCGCCACATAGCGAGCATTGGGCCGGCAGTAGCCGCCGAGCCCGCGGATCTCTTCGAGGCAGGCCGCGAAGCTGCCGTAGCTGCAGTCCTCGTAGATGATGTCGGCGCCGCGGCTCACCGCACAATACGGATAATCGGTGCGCGCGGCCGCGTTGGGCACGGCTACGGCCGCAGCGATCGCACTTGCGCCGGCCAGGACTGCGCCGGCGCGCGCCGTCGAGATCCACTGCCCCATCGTCAACCTACGATCCCGATTGCCGGCGGCCGCCGCGGCGCGGCGGGCGTCGCGCGCCGGCGCGCGCTCGCGAAAATGCGGGTTGACCTGGCACCATCCACCCATTCCCAGGATGGTCTCGCGACACTGCGCCATGGTGGCAAACCCGCAGGTGACGAACCCCGATCCATACCCGCCATTGGCGCCCTGGCAATATGGCTGCTCGATCTCGGCCCGCGCGCTGCCCATGGCGGCGAGCTGAGCGCTCAGCAACATGGCCCATGCCATCGGGCGGGCGATTGTGCGCATTTGTGTTTTCCCTGCTCCGAACTCGCGATCGACCAAGCGAGCGCCGGGCGTAACCGGATCATCCGGCGCACGCCTTGACCACATCACAACCGCTTCGGCTCGGGCGCAAGCGCGCGGAACCAACGCGTCCCCGCCGTGGAACGATTCTCTCGTCCGCACACTCTACATCAAACCGTCGCGCTTCAGGGCTTAGGTTTCTACGGCGATGGATTGGATGTGTTCGCAAGCTGGGCATCGGTATGAGACGAGCTCAAATCTTTCGCCAAGTGTCGGATGGGGGGTTCGTCGGAAAAGATTTGTCGGGGTTCGACATTTCTCGCAAGGAGGCCGCTCCAAATACATGGAGCGCGCGGACCCTTTCATGGCACACGCTCCGTGATCTGTTTCGTTCAGGATGACAACGCGGCCCGCCGCGGCGAAGTTGCTGTAATACCAGCGGCGATTGCTGCGCAGATTGCGCGCCCCGCGCAACGAAATTAGCCCGGCGCGGTTGTCGTTGATCGTTTCATCAAACGAAGTTCGGATCCGCCCTCAATACCGGTAGGTTTCCGGTTTGTACGGTCCCTCCGCCGAATAGCCGACGTAGGCGGCCTGCTTGTCGTTCATAGTCGTGAGCTTGGCTCCGATCTTGCCGAGGTGGAGGCGCGCGACCTTTTCGTCCAACTGTTTCGGCAGCGTGTACACCTTCTTCTGGTACTTGCCGGTCTTGCTTTGGGCGTCGGCCCACAACTCGAGTTGCGCCAGCGTCTGGTTGGTGAACGAGGCCGACATCACGAAGCTCGGATGCCCCATGGCATTGCCGAGGTTCACCAGCCTGCCCTCCGACAGCAGGATGATGCGCTTGCCGTCCGGAAACTCGATCTCGTCGACCTGCGGCTTGACGTTGTGCCAGCGGCAGTTCCGCAACGCCGCCACCTGGATCTCGGAATCGAAGTGACCGATATTGGCGACGATGGCGCGGTCCTTCATGGCGCGCATGTGGTCGATGGTGATGACGTCGAGATTGCCGGTGGCGGTGACGAAAATGTCGGCGCGCGGCGCCGCATCTTCCATGGTGGTGACCTCGTAGCCCTCCATCGCCGCCTGCAGGGCGCAGATCGGATCGATCTCCGAGACCAGCACGCGGCAGCCGGCGTTGCGCAGCGAGGCGGCGGAGCCTTTGCCGACGTCGCCGAAGCCCGCCACCATCGCGACCTTGCCCGCCATCATTACGTCGGTGCCGCGGCGGATGCCGTCGACCAGCGACTCGCGGCAACCGTAAAGGTTGTCGAACTTCGATTTGGTGACCGAGTCGTTGACGTTGATGGCGGGAAACAACAGCCGCCCCTCCTTCTCCATCTGATAGAGGCGATGGACGCCGGTCGTCGTCTCCTCGGTGACACCGCGGATGCTCTTGGCGACGTTCGAGTACCAGCCCTGCCGACTCTTGAGCCGCGCCGCGATCGCGGCGAACAGGACCTCCTCTTCCTCGTTGGTTGGCTTGGCGATCACCGACCGATTGCTCTCGGCCTTCATGCCGAGATGCACCAGCAGCGTCGCGTCGCCGCCGTCGTCGAGGATCATGTTGGGCGTGCCACCGTCCGCCCACTCGAAAATGCGGTGCGTATACTCCCAGTACTCGGCAAGACTCTCGCCCTTGACGGCGAACACCGGCACCCCGGTCGCCGCGATCGCGGCCGCCGCATGGTCCTGGGTCGAGTAGATATTGCAGGAAGCCCAGCGCACCTCGGCGCCCAGATGGGTGAGCGTCTCGATCAGCACCGCGGTCTGGATCGTCATATGGAGCGAGCCGGCGATGCGCGCGCCGCGCAACGGCTGCTCCGGACCGAACTCCTCGCGCGTCGCCATCAGCCCGGGCATCTCGGTCTCGGCGATGGCGATTTCCTTGCGGCCCCAATCGGCAAGGCCGATGTCCTTGACGACATAGTCGGCGGCAGCAGGCACGGCTTTCTTCTTGGTGGCGCTCATGACGATCCTTATGCGGGACAGGCTGCGGTTCGCGGCAGCCATGGCGCGACAGCCTATAGCAGGGCTTTGGCCGTACGGCAATAAAGACATAAAGATTTCTTTATATGCGAACTTCGACCCTCCTGCGGGGGACGGGTTCCCGCATGCCCTTGACCCTCGGAATCCGCTCTTGTCTGATGTCAGACGACTGCGCCGCAGGCCAAACGCGGCGCGGACTCGGGCACCTACAAGAAACGTCAACGCGGGCCGCCGTGCGCGGCGCCAAGGGAGGCTCACCCATGCTGTCGATCTCGCGTCATTTCGCCGGGGCTGCGTCGGCGCTCTCGATCGTCACGCTCGCGCTTGGCGCGCCGCCCGCCGTCGCGCAAACGCCAATCGTGATGAAGATCGCGACCGTGAACGCCGGTGAAAGCCCGCGCAACCTGGCAGCCTACGAATTCGCCAAGGTTGTCGGCGAAAAATCCGGCGGCCGCATCAAGGGCGAGGTCTACATCAACAATCAGCTGGCGCGTGGCGAGGGCGCAACGCTCGAGGGCATCCAACTCGGCACCATCGATGTCGCTCCGGTCGGCTCGGCGCCGATCGGCGGCATTTTCGAGCCGGCATTCCTGCCGCTCGACCTGCCGTTCCTGTGGACCAGCCGCGAGCAGGTCTGGAAGGTCATGGATGGCCCGGTCGGCCAGGAACTGTTCCGGAAAATGGAGGCCAAGGGGCTCAAAGGCCTGTGCTGGGGCGGCGGCTGGGGATTCCGCAACATGCAATCGAACGTGCGTGCGGTCTCCGTTCCCGACGATATGAAGGGCCAGACGGTGCGGGTGCAGGAGTCGCCGATCTACATTTCCATGATGAAGGAGCTCGGCGCCAATCCGGTGCCGATGCCATGGGGCGAAGTGTACCTGGCGATGAAGCAGGGCACCGTCGACGCCATGGAGTCGCCCGTCTTCACGGTGGTGTCGGACAAGTTCTACGAGGTGACCAAGTTCTACTCGCTCACCAAGCACACCTACCCGCCGATCTCCTGGTACACGAACCTGCGCAAGTATCAGGCGCTCTCCCCCGACCTGCGCCAGGCCGTCGACGAGGCCGCGCAGGCGGCGTGCCGGAAGGACCGCGAATCCGAGCTCGAAAAGGAAAAGGCCGACATCGCTTTCGTCGAGAAGGCCGGCGTCAAGGTCAATGAGGTCAAGGACCTCGCCGCCTTTCAGGCGCGCATGAAACCGGCCTACGAGCTGGTCGCCGCCAAGGTGGGGAAGGACTGGCTCGACAAGGTGATGGCCGCGGCGAATGCCGCAAAATAGGTCGGCAAAGCGCTCCCAGGCGCCGATCCTGCCCTGCCCGCGCCGGGACGTGGCGTTCTGCCCAAGCCGCCGGGCCGGGCGACTTACGCAGTGCCACGCCGGCTCACAACGGCGCCGCATCGTCACGAGCCGATGATCCGGAAAGCGCTCGCAAACTGCGTCGAATGGATCTGCCTGCTGCTGATGGCGGTGCTCGCCGTCGACCTGATGCTCGGCGTTTTTTCCCGCTACGTGCTGGTTCGCACCTTCACCTGGTACGACGAGATCGCGCGCGCCTGCTTCGTCTGGATCGTGTTCCTCGGCGCCGCGGTCGGGGTCAAGCGAGGGTCGCATTTCGGGCTGCACCTGGTCGTCGAAATGACCTCCGAGCGCACGCGTCGCGTAGCCGCGCTGATCACGCCGCTTGTGGTCATCGTGTTCTCGTTGGTGCTGCTCGTGCAGGGCCTCGCCTTCCTGGAATTCGGCCGCTACCAGCAGCTGCCGGTGATGGGCATATCAAAGGCGTGGATCTACGCCGCCATGCCGATCGGCGGTGCGCTCATGATCCTTTACAGCCTGCCACAGCTGTGGCGGGCGGCGCGGAATCTGCGCACGTGATAGCGATCACCGCCCTCACGTTCCTGGTGCTGCTGGTGCTGGCAGTGCCGGTCGCGTTCTCGGTCGGAACGGCAGGCTTCATCGGGCTGTGGTGGAACGGCAGCTACCCGCTCACGATCATCGTGCAGCAGGCGTTTCTCACCGTCGACTCGTTCGTGCTGCTGGCGATTCCCTTGTTCATCCTGGCCGGCTTTTTGATGGAAACCGGTGGGATCGCGGTGCGCCTCGTGCGGTTCGCGCAGGCGCTCGTTGGATGGATCCGCGGCGGACTGGCGATGACGGTCGTGGTCGCGGAGTACATCTTTTCGGGAATCTCCGGATCGACCATCGCCGACGTCTCGGCGATCGGCGCAACCATGATCCCGCCGATGACGCGCGCGGGCTACAAGCCGGAGCAAGCCGTGTGCGTAGTCGCTGCCGCCTCCGCGATGGGAATCCTGGTGCCGCCCTGCATCCTGATGATCGTCATCGGTGCGATCGCCAACGTCTCGGTGGCGGCGCTGTTCGTGGGTGGATTCCTGCCCGCTCTGGTGCTCGCACTGGCGATCATGGGGTACGTCTATTACGACGCGCGGCGCACCGGGGTCGCGACCGCAAAAGCCGCGACAGCCGCCGAGCTATGGTCGAGTCTGCTCGACGCGCTGATCCCGCTTGGTCTCCCGGTCATCATCTTTGGCGGCATCCTGGGCGGGGTGTTCACGCCGACCGAGGCGGCGGCTGTCGCCGTGTTCTATGCCGGTATCGTCGGCCTGTTCGTCTACCGCGAGATCAAATGGGCCGACCTTCCGCGCATCCTGATCGACAGTGCGGTCGTGACCGCCAACGTCTGCTTTCTGCTGGCGGTCGCCGCCGTGGTCGCCTGGATGCTGGCGGTCGCGCAGGTGCCGGCGCGCGTGCTCGAATTCATGGTCGCGATCTCCGCCGGTCAGACGATGTTCCTGATTCTGACCGCGCTCCTGTTCATCGCGCTGGGAGCGGTGCTGGAGGGGCTTCCCGCGGTCATCATCCTGCTGCCGAGCTTCCTGCCGGTGGTCAAGCAGCTCAATATCGACGTGATCCACTTCTCGATCGTGGTGGTGGCGGCGACAGGGATCGGACTGTTTCTGCCGCCGATCGGCGTCGGACTATTCATTTCCTGCGGCATTGCCGGCGTTGGCATGGACCGGGTGATTCGGCCGATGATGCCGTACATCTATTTTCTTTGCCTCGGCCTCCTGGTGGTGATCCTGGTGCCGTGGGTGACACTGGTGCTGCCGCGGGCCTTCGGACTGTGAGGCGGCGCGGCCGGTCGGTCAGCCCTCTTCCCCGAAGCGGCTGGCGATCAGCGCCGCCAGCGCGTCGACCGCGGCGGCGGCGTCCGGACCCGAGGCTTCCACGAGGATCGAGGTGCCGGGCGCGGCGGAGAGCATCATCAGGCCCATGATGGAGTCCCCGCCGACGGTTTCGCCGCCACGGGTGACCTTCACGTCAACGTCGAACTGCTCGACCGTCTGCACGAACTTTGCCGAGGCGCGCGCGTGCAGTCCCTTCTTGTTGACGATCTGCAGTTCACGGACGATCGCCTGCTGGCGCGGCTTGTCGTCCTCCGGACAGGGAGGCCCACCTGCGGCCTGCCCGCTCATTTACCCGCCAGCACCCGGCTCGCGATGGTGATGTATTTGCGCCCGGCCGCCTGCGCCTGGGCGACGACGTCGGGCAGCGGACAGTCGGCGCGCACTTTGGCGAGTTTGATCAGCATCGGCAGGTTGATGCCGGCCAAAACCTCGACGTTGGGCCGGCCCATCACCGATATTGCCAGATTGGACGGCGTGCCGCCGAACATGTCGGTGAGGATTGCAACCCCGTCGCCGGCGTCGACCCGGGCTACGGCGTCGATGATGTCGCGACGCCGCTGCTCGACGTCGTCGTCGGGACCGATGGTGACGGCCTCAAGCTGTTTCTGCGGCCCGACCACATGCTCGAGGGCGGCCCGAAACTCCACAGCCAGCCGGCCGTGCGTGACAAGTACCAGGCCGATCATCGAGAACCCCGGCGCGCGCAGGCAGCGTGTGCGCTGCACGCAAGGGCGCCATACATCATCATCAGGACTCAAAGCGCAAGGGCTTTTTCCTTACTTTTCCCACATGTTGCGCCGCACAATATCGGGCCGGACCCGGCGTTCCGGGCGGGTCATGGTCCGGCCTCCACGGTGCCCAGCGCGGCAAGCAGCACGGCCGCCGCATCGGCGCAAGAGGCGACCGCCAGGCGCGGCAAGGTGACGCTGGCGACGGTCGCGGTTCGCGCGCTTTCCGCCGGCAGCCGCTCGGCGGCGGAGGCTCCGAGATCGACCACCAGGCCGACGACCGCCAACGGCTCGTAGGGTAGCCGCCGGATACCAAGCCCGCGCACTTCGATGAGCCCTGCCAGGGTTGGCGGCGGGCGTGCCAGCAGGCGTCCATGCCGGGCCTCGACCTGGACGCGGTCGTCGGCCACCAGCCGCGCGAACGCGAGCCGGCCGACTTGCGCCGCCTCGATCAAGCTGAGGGCAACCCGCGATTTGCCGCACCCTGCCGGCCCGCGCAGCAGCACGGCGCGCGCGCCGACCAGCACGGCCGAGGCGTGAATGGTGGGCGGACTGGCTGCCGCCATCACAGCGCGGGAAGACGGACCGTGAAGCGGGCGCCGAGCACGCGGGCGTCCGCGCCATCGCTCGCGCGGTTCTCGGCCCAGATACGGCCGCCGTGAGCGTCCACGATTTGCTTCGAGATCGATAGCCCGAGCCCGGAATTCTGGCCGAATCCCTGCTCCTCGGGCCGATCGGTGTAGAAGCGCTCGAAGATGCGCTCCAAGGCGTCCGGCGGAATGCCGGGGCCGTCGTCGTCAACCACGATCTCGCTTTCGTTCTGCAGCGCATAGCAGGTGACCCGCACCGAGCCCCCGGGCGGTGAGAACGAGCGTGCATTGGCGATGAGATTATCGAACACCTGTGCAAGCCGGGAGTCGTGACCCGGAATGATGAACTGCTTGGCATTGCCCTTGAACGCCAGCTTGACTTCGATGCCATCCTGATGGCGGACCTCGTTGGCAACCGTGACGACCGCATTAAGCAGCTTGATCAGGTCGACCGGCGCGGCGTCCTGGCGCTGCAGCTCGGCATCGAGCCGACTGGCGTCGGAGATGTCGGAGATCAGCCGGTCGAGGCGCCGCACGTCGTGCTGAATGATGGTCAGCAGCCGATTGCGGCTGTCGTCGGACTTCGCCAGCGGCAGCGTCTCCACCGCGGAGCGCAGCGACGTCAGCGGATTTTTCAGCTCATGCGCCACGTCGGCCGCGAAGCTTTCGATCGCCTCGATCCGCCGATAGAGCGCGCTGGTCATCTCCCGCAACGTGCCGGACAGGTGGCCGATCTCGTCGCGCCGATGGGTGAAATCCGGAATCTCGACGCGTGCGCGGATGCGCCGGCGCACGCGCTCGGCGCCCTCGGCCAGCCGGCGAACCGGGCTGGCGATGGTGCCGGCATACAGCACCGAGAGCACCACCATGACGCCGGCCAGGATCAGGAAGATCTTGACGATCGCCAGCCGTTCCGACTCGACCATCTGATCGATATCGCCGCCTTGCGTCGACAGCATCAGTGCCCCGCGCACCGCCCGGAAGCGCTGCACCGGCACGGCCACCGACACGATCACCTCGGCACGATCGTTGACCCGCACCACGCTCGCCTTCTGGCCGGCGAGCGCCATCGCTACCTCGGTGTAGCCGATGCCGTTCTCCGACCCGAGCTCCTTGTAGAGCGGCAGGTCGCCGCGCCTGAGCCAGGTCCGCAACATCAGCCACAGGCGCTCGAGCAGGCCCGGCTTCTCGGCCGTCGGCGGCGGCAGTTCGAAGCGCAGCACGTCGCCGCGGCCGTACAGGCTGCGGCTGTCGAGGATGAGGACGCCGTTGTTGTCGTAGATGCGCGCGCGCGTGTTGGTGGGCGACACCAGGCGCCGGAGCACCGGCGCAATGCGCTCCGGATTGATCGGGAACTCCAGCGCGCCGAATTCGTCGGCCGGGCCGTAGCTCTCGCCGGTCTGCAGCTCGAGCAGCTTGTCGGGGTCGATGGTGATGGCGTCGGTCTCGACCGTGGCGGAGGCCGCGATCGCACCCGCGATGATCTCGGCCTGCACCATCAGGCTCTGCGCCCGCGCATCGATCAGGAACGGACGGGTCTGCGACAGCCACAGAATTCCCACCACCAGCGCGAGCAGCCCGGTGACATTGAGGAAGACGATGCGCCGCGTCAGGCTGGAGAAGGTTTGCGCGACAAAGAACCGCCAGACGCGGCGCAACAGGTTGAGCGGTCCGAGGTGGGCGGCGGCTCTGGAGCGCGCGCCGGGCTGGCCGGGGGCAGGGACCTCGGCGATATCCGGGGACGTCTCTGTGGTTCGATCGAGCACGGGCCCGTATGCGTCTCGTTTCGGTGGCGCGTTTCGCGCCGGCGGTTCCGCCGGCACTAGCACACCTGCGGCGCACCGCAAGTTGCCCTCGCGAACGGTGAGTAGCGAATAGTGACTAGCGAACGGTGAACGCGGCGCCTCACCTTACCGACAATTCACAACTCGCTATTCACTATTCGCTACTCACTAGGCCTCCTTGAACCGATAGCCGACGCCGTAAAGCGTCTCGATCATGTCGAAACTGTCGTCGGTCGCCTTGAACTTCTTGCGCAGGCGCTTGATGTGGCTGTCGATCGTGCGGTCATCGACATAGACCTGGTCGTCGTAGGCCGCATCCATCAGCGCGTTGCGCGACTTCACCACCCCGGGACGGCTCGCCAGCGCCTGCAGGATCAAAAACTCGGTGACGGTCAGCGTCACCGGCTCCGCCTTCCAGGTGCAGGTGTGGCGCTCCGGATCCATGCGCAGAAGGCCGCGCTCGAGCACTTTCGCGGAGTCGACCTCCTTGGCGGCGCCGCCGTCCTTGGGAGTGAAGCGGCGCAGCACCGCCTTGACCCGCTCCACCAGCAGCCGCTGCGAGAACGGCTTCTTGATGAAGTCGTCGGCGCCCATCTTGAGCCCAAACAGCTCGTCGATCTCCTCGTCCTTGGAGGTGAGGAAGATCACCGGCATGTCCGACTTCTGCCGCAGGCGCCGCAGCAGCTCCATGCCGTCCATGCGCGGCATCTTGATGTCGAGGATGGCGAGATCGGGCGGCGAGGTCTTGAAGCCGTCGAGCGCAGACGCGCCGTCCGTATAGGTCATGATGCGGTATCCTTCCGCTTCCAGCGCGATGGACACCGAGGTGAGAATGTTGCGGTCGTCGTCGACGAGAGCGATGGTCGGCATGAAGCCCCTCTTTCGTGCGCCGGCGCTTGAGCTTTAAGGCCTTGAAGCCCCCAAAGCTGGGCCGAAATGTGACATTTTTCGCGCGCAACGAATGGCCTTGGTGTCCCGATGTGGCATCCGATGCCGGCTTTTTCAGCCTCGACCGCCGGAACACGAGTTGGCTACCCTTGTCGCCGGTACAAAACCCTGTATCCCGCACTCGAGCGCGACGGCGGTAGCGGCGACGGCGCGACTGTAGTCAATTGAGCCGCAACCGCAAGGCCGCGGCCGGGAAAAATTGGAGACTCCGATGCAGCCGGGTGGGCAGTTCGACGCACGGTTGACGGCCAAGAAGCTCCTGCGCGAGGGGCGCAGCGGGGCGCTTGCCACCCTGATGCAGGGCTCGGGCGACCCCTACTGCTCGCTCGTCAACGTGGCGACGGCAGCGGACGGGATGCCGCTCATCCTGATCTCCCGCCTCGCGGTGCACACCCGCAACCTGCTGGCCGACCCGCGGGCCTCGCTCATGCTCGACGAGCGCAAAGAGGGCGACCCGCTCGAGGGTGCGCGCGTGATGCTGATCGGCACCGCCGCGCCGACCGAGGACGAAGCTGACAAGCGGCGCTACCTGGCGCGCCATCCGTCGGCAGAAATGTTTGCCGGTTTCGGCGATTTCGCCTTCTACCGGATCGCGCCGAAAGCCGCCCACCTGGTCGCCGGCTTCGGTCGCATCGTCGACCTCAAGCCGCACGACATCCTCACCGATGTGAGCAGCGCCGACGCGCTGATTGCCGCCGAAGCGGAGGTCTGCGCCCACATGAACGACGATCACGCCGAAGCGGTGCGGCTCTATGCGACCAGGCTCCTCGGCGCGCCCGACGGTGCCTGGCGCTGCGTCGGCTGCGACCCGGAAGGGCTCGAGCTGCAGCTCGAGCGCACCGCGCTGCGGCTGCCGTTCCCGCAGCGGGTGACGGCGCCGGGCGTGCTGCGGCAGGTGCTCAAGCAGATGGCGGACGAGGCGCGGGCGAAGACCTAATTTAGTGAAACATCACTTCTTCGCCGCCTTGATCGGATCCTTGACCGCCTCGTAGGTCGCGAACTCGACGTTGTGCAGCTCGCCGCCGACCTTCTCGACCTTGCGGATATAGATGTTGTGCACGACGTCGCGCGTCTGCGGGTCGATCGCGATCGGGCCGCGCGGGCTTTCCCAGGTCATGCCCTTCATGGCGGCGATCAGCGCGTCGCCGGCGGTTGCGCCGCCGGTCTTCTTGAGCGCCTCGCAGATCAGGTGCATGGCGTCGTAGCCGCCGACCGAGATGAAGTTCGGCCGGAAATTGTTGGCCTTCTTGAAGGCTTCGACATAGGCCTTGTTGATCGCCGAATCGTGCGCGGCGGAATAATGATGCGCCGTCACCATCCCGATCATCTGGTCGCCGAGACCGTTGAGCTCGTCGTCGTCGGTGAGGTCGCCCGGCCCGATGATCCGGATTCCCGACTTGTCGAGGCCGCGCTCGGCGAACTGCTTGGCGAAGATGCCGGCCTGCGTGCCGGGAACATAGATGAACGCGGTGTCGGGCGCGTCGTCGCGGATGCGCTGCAGGAACGGCGCGAAATCCGGATTGGCGAGCGGCACGCGCAGCTTCTCGATGATCTGGCCGCCGCCCTGCGTGAAGCGCTCGACGAACGCGGTCTCCGCCTCGACCCCGGGCGCCCAGTCGTTCACCAGGGTCACCACCCGCTTGCTGCCGTTCCGGGCCGCCCATTCGCCGATCACCGCCGACGATTGTCCGAGGGTGAAGCTGGTGCGCACCATGTAGGGCGAGCGGTCGACCGTAACGGAAGCGCCGGAGACCATGACCACGGTCGCGATCTTGGCTTGCGTGACCAATTGCCCGATGGCGAGCGCGGTCGGCGTGATGCCGCCGCCGATGATGTGGACCTTGTCGTTGACGATCATCTCCTGGACGATGCGGCGCGCGGTGTCGGCGACGCCGCCGTCGTCGCGGACGATGAGCTCGATGCGCTTGCCGGCGACCATGCTGCCGTGCTGCGCCACGTAGAGGCGGGCGCCGGCCACGACCTGCCGGCCGACCGCGGCGAACCCGGCCCCGGTCAACGGGATGCTGATCCCGATCTTGACCACCTCCTGGGCGGCCGCCGCACCGGCGCCGAGCACGATGAGGCCCGCCACCGCCAGGCGGGCGAGGAAAGAGAATCGCAGCATCGCGGTCCTCCCGGCCATGGACGCCGCCGCACCAGCGCGCGGCGGCGAGCTCTGTGCCCGCAGTACGTGCCAAATGCGGTTGACGGTCAAGAACTTGGCCAACCAGGCTGCGGCCGATTGCTGCAGCGCGTAAAGCTGGACTCGTCGCCTAGGCTTGGCAGCACGGGCGAGGCCGACTATGGTCCGCCGCCCCGCCGGGGGTGAACCACCTCGCGCACAGGGCGTTGTCGAATGCAGCTGCCGAACTCCCCCGCCGCGCACGTATTCCGGAGGACTAGGTGAAAGAAACGGGTGTGAGGAACGGCGCCGCTGGGGCCGACCAAGCCGGCTTCAAGGCTCTGGCCGCGGTGCACTGGAATCTCCCGGAGGCCCCACTCTACGAACAAGCGATCCGGCGCGGCGAGGCGCTGCTGTCCGCCGGCGGCGCGCTGGTCGCCGACACCGGCGCCCACACCGGCCGCTCGCCGAAGGACAAATTCGTCGTACTCGACGCCAAGACCGAGAGCACGGTCTGGTGGGACAATAACGGCAGGCTCTCGCAAGCGCAGTTCAAGCTCCTGTTCGACGACTTCATGGCGCATGCGCAGGGCAAGGAGCTGTTCGCGCAGGACCTCTACGGCGGCGCTGACCCCGCCTACCGCATCAATACCCGCGTCTACACGGAATACGCCTGGCACTCGCTGTTCATCCGCACGCTCTTGATCCGACCGGATCGCGCAGACCTCGCGGGCTTCGTGCCCGACCTCACCATCATCGACCTGCCGTCGTTCAAGGCCGATCCGAAGCGGCACGGCGTGCGCTCGGAAACCGTGATTGCCATCGACTTCAGCCGCCGCCTCGTGCTGATCGGCAACACCAGCTATGCGGGGGAGATGAAGAAGTCGGTCTTCACCACGCTCAACTACTATCTGCCGGCGCAGGGCGTGCTGCCCATGCACTGCTCGGCCAATGTCGGGCCGCAGGGCGACAGCGCGTTGTTCTTCGGGCTTTCCGGCACCGGCAAGACCACGCTGTCGGCCGACCCCGACCGCACCCTGATCGGCGACGACGAGCACGGCTGGTCGCCGCAGGGCATCTTCAACTTCGAGGGCGGCTGCTACGCCAAGACCATCAAGCTCTCGCCGGAAGCCGAACCGCAGATCTACGCAGCGAGCCGGCGCTTCGGCGCGGTGCTCGAGAACGTCAAGTTCGATCCCGAGACGCGCGTTCCGGATTTCGACAGCGGCTCGAAGACCGAGAACACGCGCGCCGCCTACCCGCTGCACTTCATCCCGAATGCATCGAGCACCGCGCGCGCCGGCCATCCGAAGAACATCATCATGCTCACCGCCGACGCTTTCGGCGTGATGCCGCCGATCGCCAAGCTCACGCCGGCGGAGGCGATGTATCATTTCCTGTCCGGCTACACCGCCAAGGTCGCCGGCACCGAGAAGGGCGTGAAGGATCCCGAGGCGACGTTCTCGACCTGCTTCGGCGCGCCGTTCCTGCCGCGTCATCCTTCCGAGTACGGCGCGCTGCTGCGCGATCTCATCGCCCGCCACAAGGTCGATTGCTGGCTGGTCAATACCGGCTGGACCGGCGGCAAGTTCGGGATCGGTTCCCGCATGCCGATCAAGGCAACGCGCGCGCTGCTCGCACGGGCGCTCGACGGCTCGCTCAAGAACGTCCGCTTTCGCACCGATCCGTACTTCGGATTCGCCGTTCCGGTTTCGGTCCCCGGCATCGATGCCGATCTGCTCGACCCGATCAAGACCTGGAAGAACAAGCAGGAGTTCGCCGAAACCGCGCGCCGGCTGGTTGGCATGTTCCAGAAGAACTTCGTGCGCTTCGAGCCGCACGTCGACGCCGACATCAAGGCGGCCGCGCCGGAAGTCCGTATCGCGGCGGAATAATCGCGGCGTCCGCGCCGCCTGGATCATGCAGGTCCTCGTCATCGGCGCCGGCGTGGTCGGGCTCGCGACCGCGCGCGCGGCGGCGCGGGCCGGCCACGACGTCATCGTGGTGGAGGCCGAGCATGGCATCGGCTCCGGTATCTCCTCGCGCCACAGCGAGGTCATCCATGCCGGCATGTACTATCCGACCGATTCGCTGCGTGCGCGCCACTGCGTGCGCGGCCGGCGCATGCTGTACGAGTATTGCGCAAGCCACGGCGTCGAGCACCGTCGCTGCGGCAAGCTGATCGTCGCAACCGACGCGACGCAGCTGCCGAAGATCGAAGCGATCTGCCGGCAAGGTGGGCGCAACGGCGTCGAGGATTTGGCGCTGATCTCCGGCACCGAGGCCAGGCAGCTCGAGCCGGAGCTCGCCTGCGTGGCGGCGCTCAGCTCCCCGCGCACCGGCATCGTCGACAGCCACGGTTTCATGCTCGCCCTGCAGGGCGACTTGGAGGATGCCGGCGGCGCCGTTGCGTTCGGAACCCGGGTCGAAAGCCTGGCGCACACGGCGGCCGGCTGGGAGGTCCGGTTCGGCGGCGACGAGGCCGGCACGCTGACGGTCGACGGGGTCGTCAATTCGGGCGGGCTCGGCGCCACCGCGCTTGCGCGCGCGACGGTAGGCTATCCCGCGGCTCGCATTCCGCGCCTTGTGCTCGCCAAGGGCAACTATTTTGGCTACGCGGGCCGGCCGGTGTTCTCGCGCCTGATCTACCCGGCGCCGGTCGAGGGCGGCCTCGGAACCCACGTCACGTTGGATCTTGCCGGGCGCATGCGTTTCGGTCCCGACGTCGAGTGGATCTCGTCAGAAAACTATGACGTGGACGCTGCCCGCGCCGGCTTGTTTTACGCCAGCATTCGAACCTATTGGCCGCGACTGCCGGATGGATCGCTGGTGCCGGACTATGCCGGCATCCGCCCCAAGCTGACCGGCCCGGGCGAGCCGCCGGCCGATTTCATGATCGAAGGCCCGCGCGAGCACGGGATGCCGCGGCTGGTCAACCTGTTCGGAATCGAATCGCCGGGGCTGACGAGCGCGCTCTCGATCGCCGAGGATGCGGTGGGGCGAATAACGAACGGCGAATAGCGTGTCGCTACTCGCCAGTCGCCACGCGGCTCTTTATTGGCGCCAGAAGTTATCCCACGAGCTGCCCCAGGAATTACCCCAGGAATTACCCCAGGAGCTGCCCCAGGAATTGGCCGGTCGGCGCGAGCCGCCGCCGGTGTCGATGACGGCTTGCACCCGCGTACGGCGCGGCTTGGCCTTGGTTTCGGCGTGGCCCTCGCTGACCGAGGCGGAGGCCAGGCTTTGAACCGGCGTAGCGGACGTGGCGGTCGCGTCGACCCTGAGGCCCGTCAGCTTCTGACGGATGTCGGCCGACACCTTGGCGTAGTTTCCGATGGGCGTGAAATCGGCGCTCCGGTACGGCAGCCTGCCCGAACCGTTGAACACCTGCAGGCCGGACGCGCGGGCGACGATGTCGCCGGCGCGAAGCGTGGGATCGGATTCGATATCGATCTGCGCCAAGCCGCCCGGGCCATTGCCGGTGCAGGAGCAGTCGGGGACCACCTTGTCCCGGTACACGAAAGCCTTGTCGAGCTCGTCGTAACGGGTGCCGTCGGAGGCGACCGCGCGGGCCGGGTCGCTGCCGTTGAAAACCTTGGTCGGTGCCCGCGGGCAAAGCGCGCTGCAGACCTTTGCGGGCGATACCTGCCCGCTCGACGCCGCCTTGGGCAGCGGGAAATACTTGCCGTCGCACAGCCGCACGCAGTAGGCCGCCGCGCCGCCGTGCGCGCTCGGCGCTCGGTCGCCGAAATCCGGCGACGCGAATCGCTCGTCCAGGCCGGGAGCGGCATGGGTCGGGGCATAGGCGGGCGCATACGTGCGTGGCGCCGGCCGCGGGTTGATGCCGAGATTGCCGAAGATCGAGCCGAACAGCCCCTGCGCGGAGGCGTCTGCCACAGGTAGCGCCAGCATGCCGACGAATGCGGCCAATCCCAGCCGTGCAATTCGTCGGGAAATCGTGATGCGGGTCCGTGCAAACACGATCAACTCCCCAATTTTTTCGGGCGTCCTGTGCCCCTGGTCGGGTAGTCGTCCCTGACTACGCCCCAGGTTCACAAAAGTTGCATGCCGGACGCCGGTTATCCCTTGGTTAATGCGGCGTGAACCGCACCATCCCGGGCGAACGCTTTGGTTTTTAGCGCCCCGATATTTCCGGGGCATGTCGCCAAATGTTTCATTTCGGAAACACGCGGGTGGGGTTGGGCCGGAAGCGGAATGGTCGCTGGTCCCGAAGCCGCGCAGCGGTGCCGCGTCCCCGATCGCCTCGTGAGCTCACTCTGCCGGCGAGCAGGCAGCGGCTGTGCGAAGCCTGAAACGCCGCGTATGATGGCGGCGGACTGACCCTTGGAGGACGATCGATGCGTGCGTTGACTGCGGCCGTTGCGGCGGCCGTTTTCGCGGCGGGGATATCGGTGGTCGCGGCGGCGACGAAGCTGTCGCCGGCGGAAATCCAGGCGGCCTTCTTCAATGGCCAGACCTTCACCGCGTCGACACCGTCGAACATCAAGTTCAACATGGTCTTCAAGCCCGACGGCAAGGTGACGCGCGAGCCGCAGGGCAAGTCGGGGGTCAAGGGGGAAGGCACCTGGAAGCTGTCCAAGGACGGGTTCTGCACCGCCTGGAAGGGCAGCAAGGCGAATTGCTTCACGCTGATATCGCTCGGAGACAACAAGTGGTCGGTCGTCAAGGGCTCCGCTACGGTCGCCACCTGGAATAAGTGACCGATCTTGTCGCAAGGGTGCGCGAGGCGCCTTGTCTGCGCACGTACGCGGGCTAGTGTTGTGACTCTAACACTTGTTTCACCCGGACCACCTTTTCGAGGATTTGGCTCGCAGACTTGGTCCAGACGAAGGGCTTGGGGTTGGCATTGTGGTTCTCCAGGTACTCCA
>Ga0075421_100000107_pt1 | contig 68108 bp, 68 predicted proteins | sample SoiMetdeltSBSDD5_FD_75292 | JGI IMG/M metagenome (GOLD analysis project Ga0075421, IMG submission 75292) | Bulk soil microbial communities from a Populus tree surrounding site in Tennessee, USA - Soil MetaG P. deltoides SBSDD5 | ecosystem: Environmental > Terrestrial > Soil > Tree plantation... | reverse complement strand
TGCTGGCGATGGCCGGGGCGGCGGCGCTCGGCGGCCTGCTCGACTCGGCATCGATCCCCCGCGGCATCGAGCAGTACCGGCTGGCCTTCTACCACTGGGCGTTCGTGCTGACGTTCCTCGTCGGCTTCGCGCTGGTGCTCTTCGTCGGGGATCTGGCTGGCCGGCTGCCCGAGCCGACCCGGGTGCGCCTCGCTCGCGTCGGGCCGGCGTTGGCGGTGGCGGTCGTGGCGGTGCCGGCGCTCGTGAACCCGTTCCTCACCCGGGAGAGCAGCACGCTCCTGCGGATGTCCGCCCCGGTCGAGCGGGCGGGCGTCGACCGGCTGGCCGACGCCGTGCTCGCCGCCGAGGGACGGCTGACCGGCCCGGTGCTGGTGGTGAGCACCGACGACGGCCCGCTCGGCAGCGGCCTGCGGGAGGCGCTGGCGCTGGAGCTGACCGACCGCGGGGTCGACGTGGTGTTCCCCCCGGATGCGGTGGGGTTCGTCGCTTCGGATCGGCTCGCCGACCGGTCGTCGATCAGTGCCGGCCTGGTGCTGGTGCCCCAGCCGACCGACGTCACCGTCCCCGGCGATGAGGTGGCCGACATCCACACCATCGGCGACGGCATCCGCTGGCGCCTCCGCGCCTACCGCCTCGACCGCCAGGAGATCCTGGCGTTCGCGTCCGACCGCTTCTAGGGGTTCGGTCAGGCCTCGCTGGCGGCTTTGAGCCCGTCCGCCTCCATCTGCACGTACCGCCGGGCCTTGCGCCCGATCATGAGGCCGAGCAGCCCGGCCGCCGGCCCGGTCTGCCGCAGCCGCAACGTGACGGCGGTGGTGCCATCGCCCTGAGCGGCGAGCTCGTGGTCCGCGACCGTCCGAACCCCAGGGTTGGAGGTGGACCAGCGGAAGCGATCGCCCGGCTGCCACTCGTCGACCGTCATGACCGCCGCCGGCAACCCCGGCTGCTTGATCCTCACCCGCGCCCCGACCCCGAGCGGTGAATCCCCGAGGACCTCCAGCTTCGTCATCGAAGCCGTCCACTCAGGCCACCGCTCGACATCGGCCAACACCTCCCACACCTTCTCGACCGGCGCTTGAACCTTCACGGTGACTTCGTGCTCCATGCCCCAGATGTACCATTTGGTACATGTCGGAGCAAGATCCGAAGGCGCGGCTGCTGACGAAGGTCGTCGACTACGTCGCCGGCCACGGTGTCACCGGGCTGAGCCTCAGGGACCTGGCCGCCGCCGTCGGGACCAGCCACCGCATGCTGATCCACCACTTCGGGTCGAAGGAGGGGCTGCTGGTCGAGGTCGTGAAGGCCGTCGAGGCACAGCAGCGGCAGGCGCTGGCCGAGCTGACCGCCGGCGCCGGTAGCCAAGACCTCGACGCCGTCGGCACCGCCTTCTGGGAGCGGCTCACCGACCCGGCCCTCGACCGCCAGGAGCGGCTCTTCTTCGAGCTCTACGGCCAGGCGCTCCAGGGGCGACCGTGGGCCACCTCGCTGCTCGACGGCATCGTCGACGATTGGCTCGTGCCGCTCCGGGCGATCCTGCCGGCGGCTGACGCCCGGCTGGCCCTCGCCGTCGCTCGCGGGCTGCTCCTCGACCTCCTCGCCACCGGTGACAAGGCCGCGGTCACCACCGCCATGCGGCGCTTCCAGGGGCTCCTCCTCGACACGGCTCCGGCCGAGCACCCCCACTAACCTCCGCCGGATGTTTTCGGGGGTCTCGGAGCGGCGATGGGTGTGGGCGCTGCTGGGGATCTGCGCGGTGGCGCTCGGCATCCGGGTCGGGTACGTCATCGGCTGGCGGGACGTGCCCAACATCGAGGGCGACGCCCGCTACTACCACGAGGGCGCGAACCTCCTGGCCGACGGGCACGGCTTCGTCCACCCCTACGCCTGGGACGAGGGCAAGCACGTCCCCGGCGCCGACCACCCGCCCGCCTACATCGTGGTCCTCGCCGTCCCGAGCCTCGTGGGCCTCGACACCATCCGCGACCACATGCTCGCGAGCTGCCTCATCGGCACCGGCACGGTCGCCCTCATCGGCCTCCTCGGTCGACGGATCGGGGGCGACAAGGTCGGCCTCCTCGCCGCCGCCATCGCCGCGGTCTACCCCAACCTCTGGCTCAACGACGGCTCGCTCATGTCCGAGACCCTCGCCCTCTTCCTCGGCGTCGTCGTCAGCATCACCGCCTACCGGGCCTGGGACAGACCGACGACCCGGAGGTTCGTCGAGCTCGGCATCGCCATCGGGCTCGCCGCCCTCGCCCGGGCGGAGAGCGTGCTCCTCCTCGGCCTCCTGCTCGTCCCGCTCGCCGTGTGGGTGAAGGGGCTCGACGGCGGCTGGAGGACGCGGGCCCAGCGAGCCGCCGTGAGCGCCGCGGTCGCGCTCGCCGTCATGGCTCCTTGGGTCGGCGCCAACCTCGTCCGCTTCGAGCACCCGGCCACCCTGTCGACGCAGATGGGCCCGACCCTCGACGTCGCCAACTGCGACGAGACCTACTACGGCGACGCCCTCGGCGGCTGGTCCTTCGCCTGCGCCACCGACATCGAGGAAGACGACCGCTCGGTCCTCGACCAGCGCACCCGGGACGAGGCGTTCGACTACATGGGCGACCACCTCGGCCGCCTCCCCGTCGTGGTCGCCGCCCGCCTCGGCAGGGCCTGGGGCCTCTACGCCCCGACCGCCCAGCTCCGCTTCGACGAGTTCGCCGAGGCCCGCCCCCTCGAGTCGTCCCAGGTCGGCCTCGGCATGTACTACGCCCTCGCGATCCTGAGCATCGGAGGCATCGTCGCCCTCAGACGCAAGGGCACTCCGTCCTTCCCGCTGACCGTCTGGCTCGTCAACGTGGCCATCACGGTCGTCGTCTTCTACGGCATGACCCGGTTCCGGGCGCCGGCCGAACCGGCCCTGGTGCTCCTCGCCAGCGTCGGCATCGTGAGCGCGATCGAATCTGTGTTCGGTAGGCCTGCGGAGCAGAACTAGCCTCGGCGGATCATGGCCGAGAGCTTCCGCACCCCGATTGGCACCCAGGACGTCCTGCCCCCGGAGTCGGCCCGCTGGCAGCACCTGATCGCCACGTTCTCCGGGGTCGCGGAGCGGTTCGGCTACGGCCTGGTGCACGGCCCGCTGTTCGAGGACATCGGGGTGTTCCAGCGGCTCGGCACCGGCACCGACGTCGTGCGCAAGGAGATGTACGACTTCCGCGACAAGGGCGACCGCCACCTCGCCCTGCGCCCCGAGGCGACGGCGTCCGTCGTCCGGGCCTACGTGCAGCACCGCCCGACCACGCCGTGGAAGGTGTGGTGCATCACCCCGGCCTTCCGCTACGAGAGCCCCCAGGCCGGCCGCTTCCGCCAGCACCACCAGGTCGACGTCGAGGTCATCGGCGCGGCCGACCCCGACCTCGACGTCGAGGTCGTCTCGCTGGCCGTCGACTACCTCGGCCAACTGGGGTTGCGCCGCTGGAAGCTGGCGATCAACACCATGGGCACGCCCGACGACCGTCGCGCCTACACCGAGCAGCTGCAGGCCTGGCTCGCCGGCCGGATCGACCAGCTCGACCCGGCCGACCGGGAGAAGGCCGCCACCCACCCGCTCCGGGTCCTCGACTCCAAGCGGGAGGCCACCCAGGCGGCCGTGGCCGACGCCCCCCGCATGCTCGACGCCCTCGACCCCGCGTCGATCCAGCACTTCGAGCGGGTCCAGGCCGGGCTGCGGGCGCTCGACATCCCGTACGAGATCAACCCCGGCCTCGTGCGGGGACTCGACTACTACACGCACACCCTGTTCGAGTTCCAGAGCCTGGCGCTCGCCTCGGCCGAGTCGACGGTCGTCGGCGGCGGCCGCTACGACGGCCTCGTCGAGCAGCTCGGTGGCCCTCCGACCCCCGGCATCGGGTTCGGCTCCGGCATCGAGCGCATGCTGCTGGCCCTCGAGGCCGAGGGCGCCGGCCCCGAGGAGGCGTCCCGGCTCGACGTGTTCGTGGTCGACGCCACCACCGGCGAGGCCGCCCGCGACATCGCCCACGAGCTGCGGACCGCGGGCCTCCGGGTCGACCGGGCCTTCGACGGTCGCTCGATGAAGGCCCAGATGAAGGCGGCCGGCCGCTCCGGCGCGCCGCTCGCGGTCATCGTCGGCGAGCAGGAGCTGACCGACGGCACCGCTACCGTCCGCGACCTCGGCCGGGCCGAGCAGGCGGTCGTGCCTCGCGACCAGCTGGTCGCCCAGATCCGCAAGGCCTTGGAGGAGAGCTCCGGCTAGCCGCACTCCCACGCCCGACCCACCACCGCATGGACAACCTCTTCACCGCCGCGGCGCAGGAGCGCCTGGAACGCCAGGCGCCGCTCGCCGCCCGGATGCGGCCCAACAGCCTGGACCAGGTGGTGGGCCAGGACCACCTGGTGGGGGAGGGCAAGTCGCTGCGGGTGCTGGTCGAGTCGGACCGCCTGTCGTCGGCGATCTTCTGGGGCCCGCCGGGCACCGGCAAGACGACGCTCGCCCAGGTCATCGCCCGCCACACTGCCAAGTACTTCGAGCAGCTGTCGGCGGTGTCGGCGAGCGTCAAGGACGTGCGGGAGGTCATCGCCCGGGCCGAGCAGCGCCTCGGCGAGCGCGACCAGGGCACCATCCTCTTCCTCGACGAGGTCCACCGCTTCAACAAGGCCCAGCAGGACGCGCTGCTGCCCTCGGTCGAGAGCGGCCTGCTGGTGCTGGTCGGCGCCACCACCGAGAACCCGTACTTCGAGGTCAACGCTCCGCTGCTGTCGCGCTCGACGCTGTTCCGGCTCGAGCGCCTGTCGACCGAGGCGTTGACCCAGCTGGTCGAGCGGGGCCTCGAGGTCGAGGACGCCACGGCCGACCCCGAGGCGATCGCCCACCTGGTCGACCGCTCGGGCGGCGACGGTCGCCAGGTCCTCACCAGCCTGGAGGTGGCGGTGGCCCTGGCCGCCGGCCGCGACGGCCGGGAGGCCGGCGACCCCATCCACGTCACCGTCGACGACGCCGAGGCTGCGCTGGGCGCCAGCCTCCAGCGCTACGGCCGCGACGACCACTACGACGTCATCTCTGCCTTCATCAAGTCGATCCGGGGCTCCGATCCCCAGGCCGGCCTCTACTGGTTGGCCCGGATGCTGGAGGCGGGGGAGGACGCGCGCTTCATCGCCCGCCGGCTGGTGATCCTGGCCAGCGAGGACATCGGCGAGGCCGATCCCATGGGCCTCGTCGTGGCCACCGCGGCGGCCAACGCGGTCGAGCACGTCGGCCTCCCCGAGGCGCAGCTGAACCTCGCCCAGACGGTGGTCCACCTGGCCACGGCGCCGAAGTCGAACGCCAGCGCCATCGGCATCTGGAACGCCCGGGAGACCGTACGCAAGGGCGGCTTCGGCGAGGTCCCGGCCCACCTGCGGGATGCGCACTACTGGGGCGCCCAGCGTCTCGGCCACGGCAAGGGCTACGAGTATCCTCACGACGATCCCCGGGGCTGGGTGCCGCAGCAGTACCTTCCCGACGACATGCGGGAGGCGGTGTTCTACCGTCCGACCGCTCATGGCTTCGAGCAGGAGATCGCCCGGCGCATGGACGAGCTCCACGACGACGGCGAGGACGACGACGCATGATCGCCGAGATGACGACTTCCGACACGGCCGCTGTGATCGTGGCGGCCAGCAGCGTGGCCGCGGTGGTGCTGCTCGCCGTCGCGCTCGTGGCGCTGACCCGCACCCTGAAGGCCCTGCGCGAGGTCGCCAACCTCATGCGCACCGAGACGGCGCCGGTGCTGGGCGACCTGCGGGACACCGTCCAGGCCGCCAACCACGAGCTGAAGCGCTTCGACCGGCTGGTGACCACGGCCGAGTCGGTCACCGGCACGGTCGACTCCGCGTCCCGGCTGGCGTACCTCGCCATGGCCAACCCGGTCATCAAGGGCGTGGCGTTCGCCAGCGGTACGGCCAAGGCCGCCCGCCGGCTGCGGCGCAAGGACGGGGACTGACCTATGTTCCGCCCGGTGAGGTGGCTGTTCCGGCGGGTCTTCTGGGTCGGCACCGGGGCCGCGGCGGGCTTCGGCGGTGCGATGTGGATCCGGCGCCGCCTCCAGCAGGCCCTGGAGCGGGTCATGCCCCAGCGGGTGCGGGCCGACGTCGCCGACGGCGCCAAGAAGGTCGGCGGCAGCCTGCGCGGCGCGGTCACCGACGGCCGCGCGGCCATGCACGCCCGGGAGGCCGAGCTCCGCCGCGAGTACGCCCCCGGTCGACGCTGAGAACGGAGGGCTAATGAGCACGGGCCTGTGCTGGCCCAGGCTCTAGGCTGGGCAGCTCTATGGCACCGCGGTCCTCCTCCGATCTGCGAGCCGCGTGGAACGACTTCTTTGCTGCACGGCAGCACACCATCGTCCCGTCGGCGAGCCTCATCCCCACGCACCCCAGCGCGCCGATGTTCACCAACTCCGGGATGATGCCGTTCGTCCCGTACTTCATCGGCGAGGAGCCGGTGCCGTACGACCCGGCCCGCATCTCCTCGGTCCAGCGCTGTGTGCGGGCGGGTGGCAAGCACAACGACCTCGACGCCATCGGCCGCTCCCACCGCCACCTCAGCTTCTTCGAGATGCTGGGCAACTTCGCCGTCGCCGACTACTTCAAGGACGACGCCATCCCGTGGGCGTGGGAGTTCCTCACCGAGCACCTCGGCCTCGACGGCGACCGCATGTGGGTCACGGTCCACGTCAGCGACGACGAGGCGGCCGACATCTGGGCCGACGAGGTGGGCTTCCCCCGCGACCGCATCCAGCGGCTCGACAAGGACAACTTCTGGGAGATGGGCGAGGTCGGCCCGTGCGGCCCGTCCTCCGAGATCTTCTGGGACTTCGGCCCCGACCAGGGCCCTGAGGGCGGCCCGGAGAACCCCGAGGCCGAGAACCGCTACGTCGAGCTGTGGAACCTGGTGTTCCAGCAGTACTTCCGGGAGAACGACGGCAGCCTCACGCCGCTGCCCGGCAAGAACATCGACACCGGCGCCGGCCTGGAGCGCATCGTCGGCGCGTTGCGGGGCAGCTCCAGCCTCTACGCGTCGGACATCCTGACCTCGCTGATCGACCAGGCCCAGTCGGTGACGGGAACCAAGCTCGGCACCAGCGAGCTGGGCGACATCGCCCTGCGGCTCATGGCCGACCACGCCCGCACCATGACGTTCCTGGTGGCCGACGGCGTCATCCCGTCCAACGAGGACCGCGGCTACGTGCTGCGCCGGATCGTGCGCCGGGCCATCCGCTTCGCCTACCTGCTGGGCGTCGAGCGGCCGGTGCTGGTGCCGATGGTGGACCGCACGGTCGAGCTGATGGCCGAGGCCTACCCGGTGCTCACCGAGCACCACGACTTCGTCGGCCAGATCATCTCCCGGGAAGAGGAGACCTTCCGCCAGACGCTGAAGCGGGGCTCGCAGATCCTCGACAACCAGCTGGAGGAGCTGCCCGAGGGCGGGACGCTCGACGGCGCAGTGGCGTTCCAGCTGCACGACACCTACGGCTTCCCGTTCGAGGTCACCCAGGAGATGGCCGAGCTGCGGGGCTTCGGGGTCGACACCGAGGGCTTCGACGCGGCCATGGAGCAGCAGCGGGCCCGCGCCCGGGCCGCGAGCAAGAAGGGCGGCCTGGCATCGGGCGAAGACGTCGACGGGTACCAGCGCCTGCTGGCCGAGCACGGCCCCACCGAGTTCACCGGGCGCCAGGAGTACACGTCGCAGGCCACGGTCCTCGGCATCGTGGGCGACGGCCTCTTCCTCGACCGCACGCCGTTCTATGCCGAGTCGGGCGGCCAGATCGGCGACACCGGCACCATCACCACGTCGACCGGGACCGTGCAGGTCACCGACACAACCTATGCGTTGCCGGGTCTGGTGCGGCACAGCTTCACACCGGTCGAGGGCACGGTGGAGGTGGGCCAGGAGGCCACGGCGGCCATCGACGGCGAGCGCCGTGACGCCATCCGCCGCAACCACACCGGCACCCACATCCTCCACTGGGCGCTGCGCGAGGTGCTGGGCAAGCACGTCAAGCAGCAGGGCTCGCTGGTCGCGCCCGACCGCCTGCGGTTCGACTTCAGCCACTTCGAGGCCGTGCGCCCCGAGGAGCTGCGGGCCATCGAAGACCTGGCCAACAAGGAGATCCTGGCCAACGCGGGCGTGCGTCACTTCGAGACCACCATGGACGAGGCCCGTGAGCTCGGCGCCATCATGTTCTTCGGCGACAAGTACGGCGACATCGTGCGCGTCCTCGAGGCGGGGGAGCACTCGGTCGAGCTGTGCGGCGGCACGCACGTGCACCGGCTGGGCGACATCGGGCCGGTGAAGATCGTGTCCGAAGCGTCGATCGGGTCGAACCTGCGCCGCATCGAGGCCGTCACCGGCTTCGGGCCGATCGACCGCCTCCGCGACGAGGAGGCGCTCATGACCCGGGCCGCCGAGGTCTTGGGCACCACGCCCGCGGAGCTGCCCGCGGCGGCCGAGAAGCTGCGGTCCGAGCTGAAGGCGCTGCGCGAGGAGCTGCAGCGGGCCAAGAAGCAGGCAGCCGGGGGCCAGGCCGCGCAACTGGCGAATTCCGCAGTCGACGGGGTGCTGGTGGCCCGGCACGACGGCACGTCGCGGGAGGAGCTGCGCGACCTCGCCGTCGCGGTGCGCGACCAACCGGGCGTCGACGTGGTCGTCCTGGGCGGTGCGCCCGAGGGCGGCGGCGCCGCGCTCGTCGCGGCGGTCACCAAGGAGAGCGGCCGCAACGCCGGGGAGCTCATCGCTACGGCGGCCAAGACCATCGGCGGCGGGGGTGGCAAGAGCCCCGAGCTGGCGGTGGCCGGCGGCCGCGACCCGTCGCGCCTCGACGAGGCCCTCGACCAGGTCCGCGCGGCGCTCGCCGGCCAGTAGGTGGCGCGGGCGCTAGGGCTCGATCTGGGGGAGCGGCGGATCGGCGTCGCGCTCTCCGACAGCGCCGGGACGATGGCGACGCCGTACGAGGTCGTGACGCGCTCGGGCGACCGCGCACGCGACCACGCGCGCATCGCGGCGCTGGCCGAGGAAACCGGCGCTGACGTGCTCGTCATCGGGCTCCCGCTGTCGCTCGACGGCACCAAGGGTCCGGCTGCGCAGAACGTCGAGGCCGAGGCCGATGAGCTGGGCGAACGGCTCGACCTTCCCGTGGAGCTGTGGGACGAACGGTTCAGCACCGTCGAGGCCGCGCGACGTTTGCGCGCAACGGGGCTGCCGCGCGCCAAGCGTCGCCACGTCGTGGACCAGGTCGCTGCTACGGTCATCCTTCAGTCGTGGCTGGACGCCAACCGCCACGACGCTGACCGGCCGTAGTTTTCCGGGCGATCCACAGATGCCACGAAGAGGTCTGCATGCCGCAGCAGCCCCCCGACGACGACGACTTCTGGACGAGGTCTCGTCGCACGCGCCAAGACGATAAGAAGTCTCGTCGCGGTCGGAAGAAGGGCAGCACTGGCGACATCGACTGGACCGAACCGGAACCGGGTCCCCCGCCCCGCCGAGCACCTGCTCCCGCCCCGGCTCCGCCCCCTCAGGCCCCACCGGCCGCGCCGCCTCGACCGGTGCCGCCGCGGGTGACCGCCCAGCGGGCGCCAGGGCCGGGCCGGGGACCGACCCGGGACCAGGCGCCCACCCCGCCGCCCCGCCGCGGCGGGACTGCCGCCCCGGCCGCCGGCCGCCGTCCGGACGACCTCGGCTCCGCCCCCGCGGCCGGCCGGGCGAGGGGCCCCGTGCGGGACACGGCGCCGCCGCCGTCGAGCCGGACGCTCCGGGACCCCGCCCCGCCTCCCAGCCGAGCGGCCCGGGACACCGCCCCGCCACCCAGCCGAGCGGCCCGCGACACCGCCCCGCCGCCGTCGAGCCGAGCGGCCCGGGATGTGCCGCCGCCGTCCGCCCGAGGGGGGCGGGGGCCACAGTCGGCCAACGGCCGAGCGGGAGGTGCTGCTGCCCGCCGCCAGCCACCGCCGGACCCGGGCCCGCCGACCATGGAGAGCCCGCTGGCCCGGCCCGACACCGCCCGCGCACCCGGCGCCGCCCGGCGCCGCACGGGCGATGTCCCGGTCACGCCGTCGCCCCGGGGCTCGTGGGGGTCGAACGCCTCGCCGTCTCGCTCGTCCACCAGCGGGCCGCACCTCGTCGGAGGGGGCGGCGCCCCGCCACCCACCATGCCGGTGCCCCGCCAGGACCTGCCGCTGGCGGCTCCCTCGGCACCGCCGGCACCGCCGCGCCGCAGCCCTCGCACCACGGGCGAGACCCCGTCGCTCGACGACCGCCTCGAGGGGCTTGCCGCCCGGGCCACACCGCCCCAGGGCGCCGACCGGCCCGCCAGCCGGCCGCCGATGGACGAGCCGCTGGCGCCCGACCCGCTCGTCGACGAGCGGATGGTCCTGCCCGGCCCGACGGCACCCGCCTACGACAGCCGGCCCGACCGCTACGAAGACCCGTACGGCGGCGACGTCTACGACGACACGTACGGCGACGACGACTACGACGACTACGGCGCCAGCTACGACCGGGACGAGCCGTCCCGCCGGTTCGCCCGCGGCTGCGGTCGTCCCGCCGCGGCGGCCATGATCGTGGCCGGCCTGGTCGTCCTGCTCCTGCTGATCGGCCTGTTCTGGGTGAGGCGCCAGATCGACCCGGGCGGCGACCCCGGGCCGAAGGTGCGGGTCGAGGTCGTGGCCGGCCAGTCGACGGGGGAGATCGGCGAGACCCTCGAGAAGGCCGGGGTCATCACCAACTCGACGGTGTGGACCTGGTACGTCCGCCTCAAGGGGGGAGGTGACATCCAGGCGGGGGTCTACGAGATCCCGACCAACCTCTCGATGGACGACGCGCTGAAGGCGCTGGAGGCCAAGCCGCTGCCACCCGGCACGAAACGGGTCACCGTGCCGGAGGGCCAGACGCTCGGGCAGATCAAGGCCCGCCTGACCTCCGGTGACAAGGCCGTGCCCGGGTTCACGGCGGCGGGCTTCGATGCCGCCCTGAAGGACCCGGCTGTGCGCTCGAAGTACCTGCCGCCGGGCCAGACCAGCCTCGAGGGCACGTTCTTCCCCGATACCTACGACCTCGCCAAGGAGGCCAAGGAGAAGGACCTCCTCCTCAAGATGCGCGACCAGTTCGACAGCACGCTGGACGGGCTGAACCTCGAGACCATCGCCGAGCAGCAGGGCCGCAGCCCCTACGAGGTCCTGGTGGTGGCGTCGCTGATCGAGGAGGAGGCCCGCGTCGACACCGATCGCTCGAAGATCGCCCGGGTCATCTACAACCGCCTGGCCAAGGGGACGCCGCTGCAGATCGACGCGGCCCTCTGCTACGAGAAGCGCCAGACCCCGTGCGTGGTCACGGCGGCCGACAAGCAGTCGGACTCGGGCTACAACGTGTACAAGGTGAAGGGCCTGCCACCGACGCTCATCGCGGCGCCGGGCCGCAAGTCCATCGAGGCGGCGCTCCATCCGGCGGCGGGCGACTGGGTGTACTACGTCCTCGACCCCAACCTGCCCAAGGGCGAGCACTTCTTCACCGCTGACTACGCCGAGTTCCAATCGGCCAAGCAGCGCTGCAAGGACGCCGGGCTGGGCTGCGGATGAACACCGGCGCCATCTCGGGCACCACCCGGCTGGCGGCGCTCATCGGCCTGCCGGCCAAGCACTCGCTGTCGCCGACCATCCTCAACGCCGCGTTCGACGCCGCCGGCCTCGACTGGCGCTTCGCGGTGTTCGAGGTGGCGGCCGAGCGGGGCAGCCAGGCGGTCGAGGCCATGCGCACGCTGGGCCTGGGCGGGCTCTCGGTGACGATGCCGCACAAGGACGCGGCGTACGCCGCGGTCGACGACCGGACGCCGGTGGCCGAGGCCCTGGGCGCGGTCAACTGCGTGTTCTGGGACGGGGACCGCCTGGTGGGGGACAACACCGACGGGCCGGGCTTTGTCGACTCGCTGCGGATCGACCACGGGGTCGAGGTCGACGGCCGGCGTTGCGTACTGGTCGGCGCCGGGGGCGCGGGCCGAGCGCTGGCGTGGGCGCTGGGCCGGGCGGGGGCCGCCGAGGTGGTGGTCGTGAACCGATCGGCCGGTCCGGCGGAGCGGGCTGCCGCACTGGCCGGGTCGGTGGGCCGCGTGGGGACGGCCGACGACGTCGGCAAAGCCGAGCTCGTCGTCAACGCGACGTCGCTCGGGATGGGCGGTCGGGATGTCGTCGACCCGGTACTGCCGGTCGACCCCGAGGCGTTGCACGGGGGTCAGGTCGTGGCCGACATCGTCTACTTCCCGACCATGACCCCGCTCCTGACGGCCGCCGCGGAGCGTGGCGCGCAGACCGTCACGGGGGTGGGGATGTTGGTCCACCAAGCGGCGCACGCGTTCCGTCGCTGGACGGGCGAGGCGCCGTCGATCGAGGCGATGACGCGGGCCGCTACCGCTGAGCTGGACCGTCGCGCCCGGAGGGTCGCCCCGGGCAACTAGATGCCCTCCGGAAAGACGCGCGCCCCTCCGATGGTGCAACATGGGCGCAACAAGAAAGCAACGGCGGGCGCCGAACCGTGTGACAGAACGTCCCCGATGGGAGCTAGGCGCGGGACTAGGTTTGGGCTTATTGTTTGCGAAAACGTTGCGATAGCAGCGTGGGCGGGCTCAGTCGATCGGAGGTACATCGGTGGCCCTGCAAGGGACTCTCGATACGTTCTCGTTGCCAGACGTGTTGCGGCTGTTGGCGACCACGGGCAAGACCGGATGCCTGCATGTCGACGGCGACCGTGGGCGGGGCCAGGTGTGGATCGACGACGGTTCGCTCGTCGCCGCCAAGGCCGAGCGGGCGCTGGGTGAGCCCTCCATCGACGAGGTCGTGTTCGAGATGCTGCGCTTCGGGCGCGGCCAGTTCAGCTTCGCGGTCGACGAGAAGGCCCCCGACGACGCTGAGCCCACCGATGTCGAGGCCACGCTGCGGCGGGCCGGCCAGCTGCTCGACGAGTGGCGTGAGCTGGAAGCCGTCGTCCCGTCGCTGAGCCACCGGGTCGCCATGGCCCCCGAGCTCACCGTCGAGCAGGTCACCGTCGACGCCGACCGCTGGAAGGCCCTGGTGGCCATCGCCTCGGGTCGGTCGGTCGGCGAGCTGGCCGAGACGCTCGGCCTGGGCGAGCTGGGAATCTCTCGTACGGTCAGCGATCTGGTCGAGCTGGGCGTCGCGGTCATCGAGCCGCCGGGCGCCGCTCGCACCCCCAACGGGTCGCGGGGTCGTAACGTGACCGACATCGGATCGCGGTCCTCCGGCGACTCGCCCCGGCGCTCCCGGTCCGAGTCGAGCCGGCGCTCCAGCGAGCCCGCCGCGGTCTCCGATGGCAGCGGCCAGGTCAACTGGGCGCAGACCGCCGAGCCCATCGCCGCTCCCGACACCGGGGGCAGCACCCTCGCCCGCCCCGCGTCGGCGTCCCGCCTCGCCAGCCGCAACTCGGTCGCCCCGCTCGGCTCGTCCGACCCCACGCTCAGCGCACCGAGTGGTCGCCTCCTGGCGGCATCGGGCAGCGCCGCCGCGGCCACGGCGGCAGTCCCGGCCACCGCGGTCGGGGTCGTCACGCCGGCCGCCGGCACCCCGTCGATCGACGCCGGCCCCAAGGCCCGGCGCCAGGCCAGCACCGCCCGGTCGCCGCGTTCACGTCGCAGCACCACGCCTCCCGGCGGGCAGCCGCTGACGGCGCCGGTCCGGGGGTCGGCCGCTCCCGCGCTGCCGGTCCCGCCGCTCGACACCGGCACCAGCCTGGGCGCCATGCCAGCGCCGCTGGGCGAGCCGCTGTCGGGCCCGCTGCCCAGCTCGCTGTCCGGGCCGATCTTTCCTCCGTCGCTGGAGACCAGCCCGCCGAGCGGGCTGCTGCTGCCCCCGTCGCTCGAGACGGGCCGCCTCGCCCCGGCGCCGTTGCCTACCGAGACGGGCCAGATCCCCACCATCGCGGCGTCGTCGCTGCCGGCCGAGATGAGCTGGGCCGCCCAGGACAACGAGGCGCCCATCGGGCCGCCGTCGCACCTGACGCCGGCCACGTCGTCGCTGCGGCCGCAGACCCCGCCGACCCGCATGCTGGCGCCGCAGTCCCGCCAGTCGGCGCCGCCGCCCCGCCACGACACCGGTGACCCGTCGGCGCACGTGCTGGCGATGAGCCCCGATGCCCGGGCGGCCGTCGAGGCCACCGTGGGCCGGTCCGGTGGTGGCCCCGGCGGCATGCCGATGGCCGGCGCCACGCAGGAGCAGGTCCTCAGCCGAGGCCAGCTGTTCCACTACCTGACGTCCATCCGCGGCTAGCCGCGCCGCACTTCCTGGAGATGGCGGCTGGCATGGTCGTATGACGACCATGCCAGCCGCCATCTCGTTTTGACGGCATGCTCGCTGTCGTTGCTGCTGTGGCCGGGGCCGTTCTGGTCGGCCCGTTCCTGAGCTACGCCGTGCTCCGCTGGGTGGGGTGGCGGGTGGCGTTGCCCCTGGTGCTCGACTGGGTGCCGGCCCGGGCGCAGGTCGGTCGACCGTCCGCCCGCTGTCGGAGCTGCGGCCACCAGCTCAGCCCCGCCGCCGTCCCCGCGTTGCCTTGGCTGCTGCGGATGGGGCGGTGTCGGAGCTGTCGTACCGGGATCGGGCGCTGGGCGTTGGGGATCGAGATCGCCACGGGGGTGGTGTTCGGGTTGATCGTGTGGCAGCTCGACGACTGGAAGGCGGAGCTGCCGGCGTTGGCGCTGGGGGCCGGGCTGGTGGCGATCTCGGCGGTGGACCTCGGGTTCTCGCGGATCCCGAGCCGGTTCGTGTACCTCACCGCTCTGGCGGTGGCGATCACCGGGGTGCCGTTGTTCGTCGACGAGCCGAGGGCGGTGGTCGGTGCAGCGGTGGGCGGGGGTGCCTGCCTGGCGTTGCTCGGGTCGATGCACCTCATCTCGCCGCGGATGCTGGGGTTCGGCGACGTCCGGCTCGGGACGCTGATCGGAGCGGTCGTCGGCTGGTTGGGGTGGACTGAGACCGAGCCGATCCTCGACCCGCTCAGCTTCGTGATCACCGCGCTGTTCGTCGCCGGGTTGGTCGGGTCTCTCGCCGGGTTCGCGCTGCTGGCGATCCGGCGCCGCAGCGTCGCCTACCCCTTCGGTCCCTGCCTCGCCCTCGGCGGGATCATCGCCCTCCTTCTGTAGGGCAACACGTAGGGGCCGGGTGGCTACCGACAGGTATCGTCGTGCCGTGCTCCGCTTCCTCACCGCGGGTGAGTCCCATGGCCGCGGCCTGGTTGTGATCCTCGAAGGCTTGCCGGCCGGCCTGGAGGTCACCGTGGGCGACATCCAGGAGGAGCTGGCACGGCGGCGGCTCGGCTACGGCCGCGGCCCCCGCATGCGGTTCGAGCAGGACGACGTCACCATCGTCGGCGGCGTCCGCCACGGCCGCACCCTCGGCTCGCCGGTGGCCATCGAGATCGGTAACACCGAGTGGACCCGCTCCGACAAGTGGCACGAGGAGATGGCGGTCGAGCCGGGCAGGACCAAGGCGCCGCTCACCCAGCCCCGCCCTGGTCACGCCGACCTCGCCGGCATGCAGAAGTACGGCTTCGACGACGCCCGCGACGTGCTCGAGCGGGCCTCGGCCCGGGAGACCGCCGCTCGCGTCGCCGCCGGCGCCCTGGCCAAGCAGCTGCTCCGCCAGCTGGGCATCGAGGTCGTCTCCCACGTGGTGCAGATGGGCTCGGTCCACACCAAGGCCACCGAGCGCCCGAGGCCCGAGGACCTGTCACGAGTGGACGAGTCGGCGGTCCGCTGCTTCGACCCCGCCAGCGAGGCCGCCATGGTCGACGAGATCAAGGCCGTCTCCAAGGAGGGCGACAGCCTCGGTGGCGTGGTCGAGATCCTCGGCTACGGCGTGCCGGTCGGCCTCGGCAGCCACGTCCACTGGGACCGGCGGCTCGACGGACTGCTCGCCCAGGCGATGATGAGCATCCAGGCGGTGAAGGGCGTCGAGGTCGGTGACGCCTTCGAGGTGGCGGGCCGGCCCGGGAGCCAGGCCCACGACCCCATCCACTGGGACGCCGACAACCAGGCCTACCGCCGGGAGACCACCCGGGCGGGAGGCATCGAGGGCGGGATGTCGACCGGCGAGCTGCTGGTCTGCCGGGCGGCGATGAAGCCGATCGCCACCCTGAACCGCCCGGTCCTGACCACGGTCGACGTGGTCACCAAGGAGGAGACGGTCAGCTTCAAGGAGCGGACCGACGTCACGGCCGTGCCCGCCATGGGTGTGGTGGCCGAGACCATGATGGCGCTGGTCCTGGCGGGCGAAGCGCTGCGCAAGTATGGCGGCGACTCGATGAACGAGCTGCTGCGCAACGCCCGTTCGTTCCAGGAGTCCCTGCGTGATGCCTGACATCCCTGCCCACCGCGACCGGCACGTTGTGCTGGTCGGCATGCCCGGCGCCGGCAAGTCCAGCGTCGGCCGCCGCCTCGCCCGCGAGCTGGGCCGGCCGTTCGCGGACGCCGACGAGCAGCTGGAGCTCAACTGCGGCCGCACGATCCCCCAGATCTTCCGGGACGACGGCGAAGCCACGTTCCGCCGCCTCGAGACCCAGACCCTGTCCGAGCTGCTCACCCGGCACACGCCGCTCGTCATCGCCGCCGGCGGTGGGGCGGTCATCAGTGAGGAGAACCGGGTGCTGCTGAGCAACCACTCGGTGGTCGTGTGGCTGCGGGGCACGGCCGAGTTCCTGGTCGGCCGCACCGACCCGACCCACCGGCCGCTGCTGAGCGAGGACCCGATGGCCGCCTACGCCCGGCTCGACCGGGAGCGGTCGCACCTGTACGAGGCCGTCGCCGACGAGATCGTCGACATCGAGCCGTTCCACTCCCAGGACGAGAAGCCCAAGCGGCTCCTGGCCCGGCACATCGTCGAGCTCCTCGGCCTCGAGCCAGCCGTGCCCCAGCAGTGGCCGTGACCTCGCCCGCCACCACCATCGTCGTCGACGTGCCGCTCGCCGACCGCACCTACCCGGTGGTGGTCGGGCCCGGTGCTCGGGCCGCGCTGCCGAGCCTGCTGCCCACGGGCGTGCGCCGGGCCGCGGTGGTCACGCAGGCGGGGATCGACTTCCCGGTCGACACCGGCGAGGGGGTCGAGCAGCGGGTGTTCGAGCTGGGCGAGGGCGAGGGCGCCAAGACCCTGGCGTCGGTCGAGGACCTCTGCCGGGCGTGGTCGCAGTGGGGCCTGACCCGGGGCGACGTCGTGGTGGCCGTCGGCGGGGGCGTCGTAACCGACACCGCCGGGTTCGCCGCGGCCGTGTACCACCGGGGAGTGCCGGTGCTGCACGTCGCCACCACGCTGCTCGGCATGGTCGACGCGGCGATCGGCGGCAAGGCCGGCGTCAACCTGCCCGAGGGCAAGAACTTGGTCGGCGCCTTCTGGCAGCCAGTCGCGGTGGTGTGCGACACCGACGCGCTTCGCACGCTCCCCGAGCGGGAGCAGCGAAGCGGCCGGGGTGAGATGGCCAAGTACCACTTCCTCACCGGCGAGGACATCGAGGTGCTGCCACTCGACCAGCGCGTGGCCGCCTGCGTCGGCATCAAGGCCGCCGTGGTGGCCGGCGACGAGCGCGAGGGCGTCGGCAACCGCAAGGGCCGGGCCACCCTCAACTACGGCCACACCCTGGCCCACGCCCTGGAGACGGCCGGCCACTACGACCTGCGCCACGGCGAGGCCGTCGCCATCGGCCTCTGCTACGCCGCCGAGCTGGCGCACGCCCTCGGCCGCATCGACCAGGACCGGGTCCACGAGCACTACCGGGTCGTGCAGGCCTACGACCTGCCCGACCGCCTGCCGGCCGACCACGACCACGCCGAGCTGGTCGCCCTCATGGCCCACGACAAGAAGGCGGTCGACGGGCTGACGTTCGTGCTCGACGGTCCCGACGGCGTCGAAGTGGTCGCCGGCGTCGATCCGGCCACCGCCGCCACTGTCCTGATCCGACTCGGAGCCCACGATGCCTGACCACCCGATCGTCCTGCTGCTCAACGGCGTCAACCTCAACCTGCTCGGGGAGCGCGAGCCGCTGATCTACGGCAGCGACACGCTCGAGGATCACGTCAAGGCCGCCCGGGCCGCGGCCGAGGAGCTGGGCTTCGAGCTGGAGCACCTGCAGTCGAACCACGAAGGCGAACTGGTCGAGGCCATCCACGCCGCCCGGGGCCGCTGCGCCGCCATCGTCATCAACGGCGCCGCTTTCACCCACTACGCGTGGGGCATCCACGACGCCCTGGCCGTGTTCGAGGGCCCGGTCATCGAGGTGCACATCTCCAACCCCATCGCCCGGGAAGCCTGGCGCCACGAGTCGGTCATCTCGCCGGTGGCGACGGGGATCATCAGCGGCCTCGGCGGGCACGGCTACGTGCTGGCGATCGAGGCCTTGGGCAGGCTCCTTGGCTGACGTCGAGGCCGCGTTGGCCGGGGTGCGCAAGGTCTGCCTGGCGCTGCCCGAGGCCACCGAGCGCCTGAGCCACGGCTCGCCCACGTTCTTCGTGCGGGACAAGAAGACCTTCGTGATGTTCCTCAACGACCACCACGGCGACGGCCGCCTGGCGCTGTGGTGCGCGGCGCCCGTCGGGGCGCAGGCCGAGCTGGTCGAGCAGGACCCCGAGCGGTTCTTCCGACCGCCGTATGTCGGGCACCGGGGTTGGATCGGCGTCCGCCTCGACCGCGACCTCGACTGGGACGAGGTCGCCGGCATCTGCGAGGACGCCTACCGACAAGTTGCCCCGAAGCGCTTGGTCGCCCTCCTGGACCAGGAACGCCAGCCGTGACGAGCCCCGATCTCGGCGAACCGCCGAGATCGTCCCGCCTCGCGGAGACGGTGAGTCGGCTCTGGGCGTGGATGCTGGAGTCCTCGCCGGAGTACGCCACGTACATCGGGGAGCCGGCCGAGGGCTGGACCGACTACTCGCCCGAGGCTTGCCAGGAACGACGGCACCGGCGCCGGGCCTTCCTCGCCGACCTCCAGGCCATCGATACCAACGGGCTCGACCACCAGGACAGCATCACCCACCAGGTCGCCGAGGCCTACCTCACCGCCGAGGTCGGGATCGACGCCTTTCCCCACGAGGCGTTCCTCGTCGATCAGATGAACGGCGTGCACCTCCAGGTCGCCCAGACGCTGGAGTACATGGGCGACGATCGGGACGCCATCGCCGAGCGGGTCCAGCAGGTCCCCGAGCTGCTCGACCAGGTCGTCGCCAACCTGCGGGCCCAGACCGTCCGGCCGCCGAAGGTCGTCCTCGCTGACGTGCCCCGCCAGCTCGGGGCGCTGCCGTTCGCCGACCAGATCCCCGACACCCTCGACCGCTTCGAGCGCTTCGTCGTCGACGAGCTGATCCCCCGGGCCCGCGACGAGCCCGGCATCAGCAACGTGCCCGACGGCGACGCCTGGTACGCGGCGGCCATCGAGCACCAGACGTCGCTGTCGCCGACCCCGCAGGAGGTCCACGACCTGGGCCTCGCCGAGGTCGACCGCATCTGGCGGGCCATGGAGGCGCTGGCCGAGGAGGCCGGCGCCGGGTCGGTCGAGGCCTACCGCCAGCGCCTGAAGGACGATCCGGCCTCCACGTTCGCGAGCGCCGAGGAGCAGCTCCACGCCTACCGGGCGCTGTGCAAGGAGGTCGACGCCACGCTCTGGCGGGTCGTCACCAAGCTGCCCCGCATGCCCTACGGGGTCGATGCCATGCCCGACTACATGGCCGAGAGCGCGCCCACCGCCTACTACATCCCGGGTGCGGGCGGTTCCCGCCGACCCGGCAGCTTCATCGTCAATGGCCACGACCTGCCCAGCCGCCCGGCCTGGCGGATGGTGCCCCTCGCCCTGCACGAGGCCGTGCCCGGCCACCACCTCCAGCACGCCATCGCCGACGAGCTGGACGACCTCCCGCCGATCCGGCGCCACCTCGGCTGGAACGCGTACGTCGAGGGCTGGGGGCTCTACGCCGAGCACCTGGGTGAGGAGCTGGGCTTCTACCGCACCCCGGCCGACCGCTACGGCCGCCTTTCCTTCGAGATGTGGCGGGCCGCTCGGCTGGTGGTCGACACCGGGTTGCATGCCCTGGGCTGGAGCCGCGACCGGGCCATCGCCTACGTCGAGGACACCACCGGCCTCGGCCACCACGACGTGGTCTCGGAGGTCGACCGCTACATCTCCTGGCCCGGCCAGGCCCTCGGCTACAAGCTGGGGGAGCGCGTCATCCTCGACCTGCGCGCCGAAGCCGAGGCCGCCCTGGGCGCCTCGTTCCGGGCCGACCGCTTCCACGACGTCCTGCTGCAGAGCGGCCCGGTGCCGCTCCCGGTCCTCGAGGCCGAGGTGCGCCGCTGGCTCGGCGAGATCGACGCGGGCGCCAGTGCTAGTTCCAGCCGGTGATCGGCTTGTTCCAGATGGCGTCCCAGGTCCTCTGATCCACGACGCCGTTGGCGGGCTTGATGCCCTTCTCCCGCTGGAACATGGTGACGACCTGCTTGGTCCGGGCGTCGTACTTGCCGGTGACGTCGATGCGCCAGCCTCGGGCCAGCAGCAGCTCCTGCAGCTGCTCGACGCCCGGTGACTTGGTCGTGCTGTTGACGTCGCCGGGCAGGACGCTCGGCACGGCACCGGCGCCGGGTACCCGGGGGTGCTCCCGCTGGAACGGCAGGTCCTGGCCGATGTTGATCCGGAGGATCGACCCGGTGCCCTTGGCGACGTGCTCGGCGGCGGCGAGGATCTTCGTCTTGGCCTTGTTGGCCGGCTCGTTGAGGGAGTCGAGGATCGCCTTGTTCCGGGGGTCGAGGAACGGGTCGCTGAAGATGAGCGGCCCCCTGAACGGGGCCTGGGTCGACGGTGGCTTCAGCGGGACTGTCCACTGGGGGGTGAACACCAGGGGCTCGCTGTCGAGCTTCTTCTGCAGCGTGTCCAGCTCGGTGTTCACCCGCTCGACCTCGGACTTGTAGTCGAGCAGCGCCTGCTTCGCCTCGTCGAGGCTGGTCGAGAGCTTGGTGAAGAAGGCCCCGGCGGCCTCGATCTCCCGCGAGGTCATCCGCTCGGCGGCGCCCCACCAGTTCTCCCGGAGGTTGTGGCCGTGGGTCTTGAGCTTGCCCGAGAGCTTGCCGACGGTCTCGGCCGCAGTCTTGAACTTGGTGGCGTAGCCCCCGACGGCCTCGGCCGTGTCGAGGGGGCGGCGAACCTTGCCCACCATCGTCAGAGCCGATCACGGGGGTCGGGCCGCAGCGGCGTGTCCTGGTGGGTGACGAGGTCGCCGAGCTCGCTGTCGAGCAGGTCGCAGTCGTTGCCGACCTTGTCGAGGATCTTGGCCAGCAGATCGAGCTCCCGCTTCGAGAGCCGGAAGGCTTCGCTCCAGGTCCTCTGCGCGGTCTGCAGCGCACCCTGGACCGTGTTGTGGGCGGTGTCGACGAACGCACCGGTGACGAGGCTGTGGGTGGAGATGGCGTCGTAGACGGGGGTTTCCGCTCCCACGAGGTCGGTCCTCCCGTCCCGCATGTCCTTGGCCCGGTCTCGTAAATACTGTGGCGTCACCCTCACGGCCCATGGATGTCCTTCCGCTTCGCCCGAAATGCACGGCCCCTGGCTTCGGGACAGCGGAAGGCGCGCTGCTACCATCGCTCGGCCATGGCTGCGACCACGACCAACGACCTCAAGCGGGGGATGACCCTCGACCTGCCGGAGGGCCTCTTCCAGGTGGTCGACTTCCAGCACGTCAAGCCGGGCAAGGGACCGGCGTTCGTGCGCACGACGCTGCGCAACGTGCGGGGCGGCAACGTACTCGACCGCACGTTCCGGGCCGACGAGCGCGTCGAGCAGGCCGTCGTGGAGAAGAAGGACATGCAGTTCCTCTACCGCGACGCCACGGACTACGTGTTCATGGACAACACGACCTACGAGCAGCTCCACGTCGGCTCGAAGACGCTGGGCGACGCGGCGAACTACGTCGTCGACGGAGCGACGGTCCAGCTGCAGTTCTACAAGGACGAGATCATCGGTACCGAGCTTCCGGCCGCCGTCGAGCTGACCGTGGCCCAGACCGAACCGGGCGTCCAGGGCGACCGGGTGTCGGGTGCACGGAAGCCGGCCACGCTCGAGACCGGCCTCGTCGTGCAGGTGCCGCTGTTCGTCAACCAGGGCGAGCGCATCAAGGTCGACACCCGCACCGGCGAGTACCTGACCCGGGCCTGAGCGGCCCGATCTCTCGTGTCGGAGCTTGAAGCCGGCGAGATCGAGCTGCGGCGGGCGGCCCGCGAGCGCGCGCTGGAGCTGCTCTACGAGGCCGAGGCCAAAGGCATGAGCACGGCCGAGGTGGTCGCTGAGCTGCCGCTGGCCCCCGCTGACCTGGCCCAGGAGCTGGTCGCCGGCGTCGAGGCGCACCGACCCGAGATCGACGAGCTGCTCGCCGCCAAGGTCGCGCCCCGCTGGACCCTGACCCGGCTCGCCGCGGTCGACCGCGCAGTGCTGCGGCTCGCCACCTACGAGCTGCTCGCCGCGCCGGATCGCTCGCAGGCGCTGATCATCAACGAGGCGGTCATCCTCGCCCGGCGCTTCGGCAGCGACGACTCGTCGCGCTTCGTCAACGGCGTGCTCTCCGCCGTTGCCGCCGACGTCCGGCCCGAAGGTGGCGCTGCCGCGACCCCCGAGGCCGCCGACCCCGAGCGGATCCTCCCGCCCGAGCCGCCGGTCCGGCAGCATCCTGCGGCCGACGCGGTGATCGTCGATCTCGACGGCGTCATCCGTCACTGGGACGAGGACGCCATCCCGGTAGCGGAGGAGGCACTCGGCCTGCCCGCGGGCGCCATCAACGAGGCCGCGTACGCGGCGCCGCACTTCGACGCGGCCATGCGCGGCGAGCTGACCGTCGACGAGTGGCGCGTCGCGATCGGGGAGGCGATCGCGAAGGCCCACGGTGGCGACGCGGTCGCGGTGGCGACCGCGTGGGCCGAGATCGGCTGGCGGATCGACGAGTCGGTCCTGGAGCTGCTCGACCAGGTGCGGGCCGGCGGGACCCCGGTGGTGCTGCTGTCCAACGCCAGCTCGGCGTTGCTCGACGACCTGCGGCTCTCCGGCATCGACGACCGCTTCGACGCCATCGTCGGGTCGGCTGAGCTGGGCATCTGCAAGCCCGAGGCCGAGTGCTTCCGGCGGGCAGCCGATCGGGTGGGCGTGCCGTTGGACCGCTGCCTGATGATCGACGACAAGCCGGAGAACGTCGCCGGCGCGGAGGCCGTCGGCATGCGCGGGCTGCTCTTCGAGGACGTGGAGCAGTTGGAGGCCGCGCTGCGTGACCTCGGTCTCATGCCACGTCTCTGACCGCACCCGGTGGTAGCTTCTGGGCCTGACCGTGAAGCGGGCCCGGAGAGACCCGTACGGACAGAAAGAGGGGAGGATCCCCGTGGCCGACCGCGAACGACGAAGCACGCCCCCCTTCGGGGGCGTTTTTGTGAGTCGGACCCAGGTCCTCGACGCCGACGACGTGCGGCGGGCGATGTGGCGCATGGCCCACGAGATCGTCGAGGCCAACCACGGCCTGGACGAGGTGGTACTGGTCGGGTTGCAGACCGGTGGCGTGCCGTTCGCGGCGGAGCTGGCCCAGGCGCTGGAGAAGATCGACGGCACCGCCCCGCCGGTCGGGACGCTCGACGTGGCGTTCCATCGCGACGACATCGGCCTGCGCCCGGTGCTGCCGTCCGCCGTCACCGACATCCCGTTCGACCTGAGCGGCAAGGTGGTGGTGCTGGTCGACGACGTGCTGTTCACCGGCCGCACCATCCGGGCGGCGCTCGACGCCGTGCACACCTACGGCCGGCCCCGCGCGGTGCAGCTGGCGGTCATGATCGACCGGGGCCACCGCGAGCTGCCGATCCGGCCCGACTACGTCGGCAAGAACCTGCCCACCCGGCGGGACGAAGCCGTCGACGCCACCCTGGAGGGAGTCGAACTGGGCGAGATGCTCAAGTGAAGCACCTCCTCGGCATCGCGGACCTCGACGCGTCCGAGCTCGACCACCTGCTCGAGCTCACCGACAGCTTCGTCGAGGTCACCCGGCGCCGGATGCCGAAGGTCCCGGCGCTGCAGGGCCGCACCGTCTGCTGGCTCTTCTACGAGGACTCGACCCGCACCCGCCTTTCGTTCGAGCAGGCGGCCAAGCGGCTGTCGGCCGACACGCTCACCTTCTCGGTGGCGTCGTCGTCGGTGCGCAAAGGCGAGTCGCTGCGCGACACCGTCGAGACCATCGAGGCCATGGGCGTCGACGCCATCGTCGTGCGCCACAGCTCGTCGGGCGTACCCGAGCAGGTCACCCGCTGGGTCAAGGCCAGCGTCATCAACGCCGGCGACGGCTGGCACGAGCACCCCACCCAGGCGCTGCTCGACTGCTACACCATCCGCGAGCAGCTGGGCTCCCTGGACGGCATCCGGATCGCCATCGTCGGCGACGTCAACCACAGCCGGGTCGCCCGCAGCGACGTGTGGGCGTTCACCAAGCTGGGCGCCGAGGTCACCCTGGTCGGGCCGTCCACGCTGCTGCCGCCCCGGCTGGACGACTGGCCGGTGCGGGTGGACCACTCGCTCGACCGGGTGCTGCCCGACGCCGATGTCGTCTACCTGCTGCGGATGCAGCAGGAGCGCATGACCGAGGCGCTGGTGCCGTCGCTGCGGGAGTACACGGCGCAGTGGGGCCTCACTGCCCGCCGGGTCGATCTGATGGCCGACCGGGCGATCGTCATGCACCCGGGGCCCATGAACCGGGGGGTCGAGATCGCCGCCGACGTGGCGGACCTGCCGAGAGCCGTCGTCATCGACCAGGTGCGGAACGGGGTAGCCGTACGGATGGCGGTGCTCTACGAGCTGCTCGGCTCGGGTCGCAGCCTGATCACCGCCACCCTCCCTGCCGCGGGAGCGGCAGGAGCAACAGGAGCCGCCTCGTGAACCAGAGCCCCACCGTCGTCATCAAGGGTGGGACCGTCGTCGACCGCACCGGCCAGCGGGTCGCCGACGTCGCCATCGAGGGGGGCCGCATCGCCGCGGTCGACGCCGACCTCGCACCGGGGCAGGGCGACCTGACCATCGACGCCGGTGGCTGCCTCGTCATGCCCGGCTTCGTGGACGTGCACACCCACCTGCGCCAGCCGGGCAAGGAAGAGGCCGAGACCGTCGAGACCGGCGCTCGGGCCGCGGCCCTGGGCGGGTTCACCTGCATCGTCGCCATGCCCAACACCACGCCGGCCATCGACTCGGCGGGGGTGGCCCGCGAGGTGCTGGAGCTGGGCCGGGACACCTGCTGTGACGTGCGCACGTCGGCGGCCATCACGGTCGGACGGGCGGGGGAGCAGCTCACGCCCATGGCCGAGCTGGCCGACCTGGGTGTCCGGCTGTTCACCGACGACGGCAACGGTGTGCAGGACGTGCGGCTCATGCGCCGGGCGCTGGAGTACGCCCGGGGCCTCGATGTCACGTTGGCCCAGCACTGCGAGGACGAGGCGCTGTCGGCCGGTGGCCACATGCACGAGGGCGAGGTGTCGTCCCGCCTCGGCATTCCCGGGGTGCCGGCCGAGGCCGAGGAGCTCATGGTCATGCGGGACATCGCGCTCGCCCGGCTGACCGGGGCCAAGGTGCACTTCCAGCACCTGTCGACCGAGGGCTCGGTCGCGATGGTGCGGGCCGCCAAGGCCGGCGGCCTGCGGGTCACGTGCGAGGCCACACCCCATCACTTCACGCTCACCGACGAGCGCTGCGCCGGCTTCGACCCGGTCTTCAAGGTCAACCCGCCGCTGCGGCCGGGGTCGGACATGGCGGCGGTGCGGGCCGGGCTGGCCGACGGGAGCATCGACTGCATCGCCACCGACCACGCCCCCCACGCGCCCGAGGAGAAGGAGCGGCCGTTCGACCAGGCACCGCCCGGGATGCTGGGGCTGCAGACGGCCCTCGGGCTTGCGCTGACCTACCTCGACGTCACGCCGAGCGTCCTGGTGGGGCTCCTGTCGTCGCGGCCCGCCGCCATCGTCGGGGTCAGCGACGTGCACGGCGGCCCGGTCGAGGTGGGGCGGCCGGCCAACCTCTGCGTGGTCGACCCGGCGGCGACGTGGGTGGTCGAGCCGGGGCTGCTCGCCAGCCGCAGCCGCAACACCCCGTTCGCGGGGATGAAGCTCAGCGGGCAGGTGCGCCACACGCTGCTGTGGGGCGAGCCGGTGGTCCGCGATGGAGAGGCGCAACGTTGAACGTATGCACTAGCCTGCATGGCTATGCACTGGGGACGAACTGGGAGTGCGTGTGAGCGTTCGTGAGGGATTGCTGGTGCTGGCCGACGGCTCGACCTTCGAGGGCGAGCTGATCGGCGCCGACCTCGGTGCTTCCGGCGTCGCCGGGGGCGAGGTCGTGTTCAACACCGCCCTCTCCGGCTACCAGGAGATCGTCACCGACCCCTCCTACGCCGGCCAGATCATCACGTTCACCTACCCCCACATCGGCAACTACGGGACCAACCCGACCGACTTCGAGTCCGCCCGGCCCTTCTGTCGGGGCGTCGTGGTGCGGGAGCTGGCCCGGCGCCACAGCAACTGGCGGGCCGACCAGTCGCTCGACGGGCTGCTGCGGGCCCACGAGGTCCCGGGCATCGCCGGTGTCGACACCCGCCGGCTGACGAGGGTGCTGCGCGACCACGGGGCCATGCCGGGCGCCTTCGGGTCGGCCGCGGCTGCCGACCTGCTCCGGGCCGCCGAAGCCGAGCCCGGCACCGACGGCATCGACCTGGTCGCCCAGGTCACGACGCCGCAGCCGTACCCGGCGGGTGGCCCTGCCGACGGCCCGCTGGTGGTCGCCTACGACTTCGGCATCAAGCGGACCATCCTGCGGCAGCTGGCCGAGCGGTTCAGCGTCGAGGTGGTGCCGGCGTCGGCGACGGCGGCCGACGTCCTCGCTCGCGACCCTGCGGGCGTCTTCCTCTCCAACGGACCGGGCGATCCGGCAATGGTGCCGTACGCGGTCGACGCCATCGGCGGGCTGCTCGGCCAGGTGCCGATCTTCGGGATCTGCCTCGGGAACCAGCTGCTGGCCCGGGCCCTCGGGGCCGAGACCACCAAGCTGCCGTTCGGCCACCACGGCGCCAACCACCCGGTTCGCAACCTGCACACCGGCCATGTCGAGATCACCAGCCAGAACCACAACTTCGCCGTGGCGGCCGACAGCCTGAGCGGCAAGGCCGAGCTGACCCACGTCAACCTCAACGACGGGGTTTGCGAGGGCCTGCGAATACCGGAGGAGCGGGCGTTCAGCGTGCAGTACCACCCCGAGGCCGGGCCGGGTCCGCACGACAGCCGCTACCTGTTCGCCGAGTTCGCCTCGCTGATCGCGGGAAGTGCCCATGCCGCGGCGTGACGACCTCGAGTCGATCCTGCTGATCGGGGCGGGTCCGATCGTCATCGGCCAGGCCTGCGAGTTCGACTACTCGGGCACCCAGGCGTGCAAGGTCCTGCGGGCCGAGGGCTACCGGGTGATCCTGGCCAACTCGAACCCGGCCACGATCATGACCGACCCCGAGTTCGCCGACGCCACCTACGTCGAGCCGCTCGACCTCGACCACCTGACCCGCATCGTCGAGCGGGAGCGGCCCGACGCGGTGCTGCCGACCCTTGGCGGGCAGACCGCGCTCAACCTGGCGATGGAGCTGGTCGAGGCGGGGGTCGTCGGGGTGCCGGGGACGCCCGAGCTGATCGGCGCCAACGCCGAGGCCATCGCCACCGCCGAGGACCGTGAGCGGTTCAAGGTCGCGATGCAGGAGATCGGCCTGCAGGTGCCGGCGTCGGGGACGGCCCGGTCGCTGGCCGAGGCCGAGGCCGTGGTCGAGCAGGTCGGGTTGCCGGTGGTCATCCGGCCCGCCTTCATCCTCGGCGGCAAGGGCACCGGGATCGCGTCGACGCCCGACGAGTTCCGCCGGGTGGCCGCGGCGGGCATGGACGCGTCGCCGATCGGCGAGATCCTCATCGAGCGGTCGATCGCCGGGTGGAAGGAGTACGAGCTCGAGGTCATGCGGGACCGCGCCGACAACTGCGTGGTCATCTGCTCGATCGAGAACCTCGACCCCATGGGCGTGCACACGGGCGACTCGATCACGGTGGCGCCCGCCCAGACGCTGTCCGACGTCGAGTACCAGGCCATGCGCGACGCGGCGTTCGCCTGCATCCGCCGGGTCGGGGTCGAGACCGGCGGCTCCAACGTGCAGTTCGCCCTGAACCCCGACAACGGGGACATGGTCATCATCGAGATGAACCCCCGGGTCAGCCGGTCCTCAGCGCTGGCGTCGAAGGCCACCGGGTTCCCGATCGCCAAGATCGCCGCTCGGCTCGCGGTGGGCTACACCCTCGACGAGATCCCCAACGACATCACCCGCAAGACGCCCGCCAGCTTCGAGCCGACCATCGATTACGTGGTCACCAAGGTGCCGCGGTGGGCGTTCGAGAAGTTCCCCGGGGTCACCGGGGTGCTCGGCACGTCGATGCAGTCGGTCGGCGAGGCGATGGCCATCGGGCGGACGTTCCCGGAGTCGCTGCAGAAGGCGCTGCGGTCACTGGAGCACGGGCGGCTCGGGCTGGCGTGCGACCCGGCGGAGTCGGCGTTGGATGCCTTGTCGGACGAGGAGCTGCTCTCGCGGGCGGCCATCGCCACGCCGGATCGGCCCTTCCAGCTGGAGGCGGCGCTGCGGCGGGGCATCCCGCTGGAGGTGTTGGCTGCTCGCACGAAGGTGGACCCCTGGTTCCTCGACCAGATCCAGCAGATCGTCGAGGAGCGGGCGCACCTGGCCTCGGTCGGGCTCGAGGGGATGACCCGGCGGGACTGGAAGCGGGCCAAGCAGCTCGGCTTCGGCGACGCCCAGCTCTCCTGGCTCTGGGGCCTGGGGGTCGACTCCCTGGTGGTGCGCGATGCCCGCATGGCCGCCGGGGTGCGGCCGACGTTCAAGACCGTCGACACGTGCGGGGCCGAGTTCGAGGCGCAGACGCCGTACCACTACTCGACCTACGAGGACGAGGACGAGATCGTGCCGTCGGGTCGGCGCAAGGTGTTGATCCTGGGGTCGGGCCCGAACCGGATCGGGCAGGGCATCGAGTTCGACTACTGCTGCGTGCACGCGTCGTTCGCCCTGGCCGACGCCGGGCTCGAGACCGTCATGCTCAACTGCAACCCGGAAACGGTGTCGACCGACTACGACACGTCGGACCGGCTGTACTTCGAGCCGCTGACGCTGGAGGACGCGCTCAACGTCATCGAGGCGGAGCAGGCGGCGGGCGACCTGCTGGGCGTCATCGTGGCGCTGGGCGGGCAGACGCCGCTGAAGCTGGCGGGGTCGCTGCCGAAGGGGCTGGTGCTGGGGACGTCGCCGGAGTCGATCGACCTGGCCGAGGACCGGGAGCAGTGGAACGCCCTGTGCGCCCGGCTCGAGATCCCGCAGCCGGCGGGGGGTACGGCGACGACGGTGTCCGAGGCGCTCGCTGTCGTCGAGCGGATCGGGTACCCGGCGCTGTTGCGGCCGTCGTACGTGCTGGGTGGGCGGGCGATGGAGATCGTGTACGACGAGGACGGGCTGCGTTCGGCCATGGACGCGCTGGCCGTCTTCGGGTCGTTGGGCCGGGAAGGCGGGCTGTCGGCCGAGCGGCCGGTGCTGGTGGACCGGTTCCTGGAGGACGCCACCGAGGTGGATGTCGACGCGATCCGGGACCGCACCGGCGAGGTCATGATCGGGGCGGTCATGGAGCACGTCGAGGAGGCGGGGGTGCACTCGGGCGACTCGGCGTGCTCGATCCCGCCGTACTCGCTGTCGGCCGAGACGGTGGGGGTCATCGAGGACTACACCCGGCGGCTGGCCGATGCGCTGGACGTGCAGGGGCTGCTGAACGTGCAGTACGCCGTGCGCCAAGGGCAGGTGTTCGTCATCGAGGCGAACCCCCGGGCGAGCCGGACCGTGCCGTTCGTGGCGAAGGCGACCGGGGTGCCGCTGGTGAAGGTCGCGGCTCGGGTGATGGTCGGTTCGACCTTGGCCGAGCTGCGGTCGGAGGGGCTGCTCCTGCCACCGACCGGCGCTGGGGCCGTCGATGGCGGCGGCGTCGCCGTCAAGGAGGCGGTGCTGCCGTTCAGCCGGTTCCCGGACGTGGACACGGTGCTGGGGCCGGAGATGCGGTCGACGGGCGAGGTGATGGGCGTCGACCGGACGTTCGGCCTGGCGTTCGCCAAGGCCCAGGTGGCCGCCGGCGACCGGCTGCCGACGTCGGGCACGGTGTTCTTCTCACTCGCCGATCGGGACAAGCCGGCCGGCCTACGGGCTGCGCTGGGCTTCGTGGAGCTCGGCTTCACGATCGCTGCGACCGCGGGCACCGCCGACTACCTCGAGGCCGCCGGGATCCCGGTGGTGCAGCGGGTCCGCAAGGTGGGGGCGGGTGAAGATCCGGGCCTCCCGACCGCTGTCGACCTCCTCGCCCGTGACGAGATCCAGCTGGTGGTGAACAGCCCCCGCGGCCGCGGCGCCCGCGCCGACGGCGACTACATCCGCCGGGCGGCGTCCTCCCACCGCGTCCCGTGCCTGACCACCGCCTCGGCGGCGGTCGCCGCCGCCGAGGGCATGCGCGACCACGCCGCCCACGACGTCCAGGTGATCTCCCTCCAGGAGTACCTCGCTTGAGCTGGTGCTCATCCGGGTTCCACGACGGGGAAGGGTTTTGACGTGGGACTCGTGACGAGCGTTGGGAGCGTCCGGCTGGAGGAGCCGGTGATGACCGCGTCGGGGACGTCGGGGCATGGGGCGGAGCTGAGCGCCTACCTGGACCTCTCGAAGCTGGGGGCGGTCGTCGTGAAGTCGCTGCTGGCGGAGCCGTGGGAGGGGAACCCGCCGTTGCGGGTCACGGAGACCGCGGCGGGGATGCTCAACTCGGTGGGGCTGCCGGGGCCGGGGGTCGACGCCTGGATCGAGGACGTCCTCCCGCCGCTGCTCGCCACCGGCGCGAAGGTCGTCGCCTCCATCTGGGGCCGGTCGGTCGCCGAGTACGAGAAGGCGGCGTCGATGCTCGCCGAGCTGCCGGAACAGGTCGTCGCCGTCGAGGTCAACCTCTCCTGCCCCAACACCGAGGCCGGCCGCGACCTCTTCGCCCACGACCCCGCCGCCACCCGCCAGGTCGTCCAGGCCGCCGCCGGCTGCGGCCGCCCCCGCTGGGCGAAGCTCAGCCCCAACACGAACCACCTGGTCGCCGTCGCCGCCGCAGCGCAGGAGGGCGGCGCCGAGGCCGTCACCCTGGTCAACACGGTCATGGGCATGGCGATCGACCCCGAGACCCGGCGCTTCCGCCTCGGCGCCGGCGGCCGGGGCGGGGGCCTCTCCGGTCCGGCCATCCACCCGGTGGCGGTCCGCGCGGTGTTCGATGTGCACCACGCGTTGTCCGACCTCCCGATCGTGGGGGTCGGCGGCGTCGCCACCGGGCTCGATGCAGCCGAGCTGATCTTGGCCGGTGCGTCGGCTATCCAGGTGGGTACCGCGACATTTGCCGACCCGCGGGCGCCGGCGCGTGTGCTCGACGAGCTCTACGCCTGGGCGGCACGGCAGGGCATCACCAACCTCGACGATGTGATCGGAGCCATGCGATGAGTGACACGACCACCACCGCCCCCGCCGTGCCCGAGTCGCTGCGCTCGCACCTGGCGCTGGCGCTCGACGTCGACGACCTCGTTGCGGCGTCCCGCCTCGCCCGCGACCTGAGCCCCTGGTACGGGACGATGAAGGTCGGCCTGGAGCTCTTCTCCGCCGCCGGGCCTGACGCCATCGCCACGCTGGCCAACCACGACGTCGACGTCTTCCTCGACCTCAAGCTGCACGACATCCCCAACCAGGTCGGCAGGGCCGCCCGGGTGCTCGGCGCCCTGGGCGCCAGCTACGTCACCTTCCACACGGGCGGCGGCGTGGCCATGCTGCGGGCCGGGGTCGAGGGCCTGCGGGAGGGCGCGGCCGGCGCCGGCCTGCCCGAGCCCTGCGCCCTGGCGGTGACCGTGTTGACCAGCGATCCTGACTGGTCGGAGCACGTGGTGCGCCAGCGGGTCGTCGCCGGGCTGGAGGCCGGGTGCGGCGGCTTCGTGTGCTCGGTCCAGGACCTGCCGATCCTCCGCGAGCTGGCCCCGGCGGCCACCATCGCGACCCCGGGCATCCGTCCCGAAGGCGCGTCCTCCGACGACCAGGCCCGGGTCGCGACCCCGTCGGTCGCGCTCGAAGGCGGCGCCGACCTCCTGGTCATCGGCCGCCCGATCGTCCAGGCCGACGACCCCATCGCCGCGACCCGCGCCCTCGTCGCCCCACTCCTGGAGAACTGAGGGCTAGGCCGGGGCCTTCAGCGAGGCGAGGTCACCCGGCCCGCAGGTCGGCGTCGAGGGCGACTCGCACCAGCCGGTCGCCGTCGATCGCCCGGAGCGACCGCAAGACGGCGTCGAGATCCCCGGGCGGCAGGTCGCCGGCCACCTCCACCACGGTGTCGCCGACCAGCACCTGCAGGCCCTCGGCGTCTCCCGGCAGCCGGCTCGGGAACCCGCCGACGCCGCCGGCCCGGAACGGCAGCGGATCGGCCGCGGTGACACACGCCGCCGCCATGAACGTGAGCGAGATGACGCGGTCGGCTGACCCCCAGGCGCCGCGGACCCCGGGACACGGTCCGTCCGAGGACGCCTCCACCGAGTCGAGCTCGTGGTCGGTCGGCTCGTGGTCGGGCCACAGCACGGGAGCCTCCGCTGCTCGCGCCCGGAGCGCGGCCTCCTCGACCCGGGGCGTGACGTCGACCTGGTCGAGCCGGGGGAGGGGGATCGACGCCGGCGAGCCCCAGCGGGTGAAGCGCACGTCGACGGTCACCTCGTCTCGTCGGTCGGTCATGACGTGCAGGCGCAGTGCTCGCGGCAGGTCGTCGGGACCGACGTCCAGCTCGATCGTGCCGTCGGGGACGCTGTCGCCGAACGCCGGGTCGGGACTGACCACCGCCGTCAGGGTCACGACACCGTCGCGTCGGGCAGTCACCCTCGGACGGGGCAGGTGCTCGATCGCCGTCCGGTAGCCGGCCGGGTCGCCCGTGAACGTGTCCCCGGCGAAGAGGTCGGTGAGCGCATCACCGTTGGCCTCGCCGCCGCCGAGGTAGAGCTCGACGGCGAGCGCGAGCTCGTCGCCGCCGTCGTCCATCACGGCGGTCAGCTCGTCCACATGACGCGCCAGCGCGGTCGACCGGTACTCGTAGCCGTCCCAAGGCTCGTTGCCCGGGGTGGCCGCGACGGCCCGGCGGTAGACGGTTCCGTGGGCCCGCAGGGTCTCCCGGCGACCCTGGCCGCCGTCGACCACCTGGCGCGAGACGGAGCGCACCGCCGCGCCCTCGCCGGCGTACCGATGGCTGACGGTGCGCCCGATCCCGTCGTGGTTCGTGGCGTCTTTCACCCGCGCGAGGCCGTGCACCTCGTAGCTGAAGGCCTTCTCGCGGGCGACCGCTCGTTGGGCCGCGCGGAGGGTCGACGCGGCGGACGGGGCCGCGTCTGTGGGCTTGCCGATTCGGGCCATCACCCCGACCCCGACCGCCCCGACGAGCGCCACACCGACCGTTGCCAGGGCAAATGGCCGGCGGCGCCGGTGCACTGTCACCCGCACCCCAACGTCCTCCACCTCAAGGTCGGCGGAGATTAGTTCCTGGGCTCAGCGCGATCGCGGCACCCCCAGCGCGGCACCGCGAAAGAGGCCGTCAAATCGGGCTCGATGCAGCATGTGCGCAGTTCGGCTTTCGCAGTGGACTAGGGTTCGCTCCCATGCCGAGCCCTCCCCAATTAACACCTGAGCAGCGCGAAGCCGCACTGGCGAAGGCCGCCGAAGCGCGGCGTGCTCGGGCTGAACTCAAAGAAAAGTTGAAGATGGGGTCGATGTCGCTCAAGGAGCTTCTCGACCAAGCCGACAACAGCGACACGGTCGGGAAGATGAAGGTCCTCGCCGTCCTCGAGTCGCTGCCCGGTGTGGGCAAGGTGCGTGCCCGCCGAGCCATGGAAGAGATCGGCATCGCCGATACGCGCCGGGTCCGCGGTCTGGGCGAGCAGCAGCGCAAGTCGCTGCTCGAGTCCTTCGGCAGCTGAACCGGCCCCGTCTCATAGTTCACTGACCCGTCCTTGCTGATCACCGTCTCGGGTCCGCCAGGATCGGGCACCACCACTGCGGCGACCGCGGTCGCCGAGGTGTTGGGGCTCGAGCTGGTGCCCGGAGGCGAAGTGTTCAGGGCCATGGCCGTCGAGCACGCCATGAGCCTGCGCGAGTTCGGGGCGTATGCCGCAGCGGAGCCGGCGGTCGACATCGAGCTCGACCGTCGGCTCGCTGACCGGGCCCGCTCGGGTCACGCCGTCGTCGAGTCGCGGCTCGCCGGGTGGATCGCCCGGAACGAAGGCTTCGATGCCGTCCGCGTCTGGATCGATTGCGACGACTCCGTGCGAGCCGAGCGCGTCGCCGCCCGCGAGGCGAAGACCGTCGACCAGGCCCTGGCCGAGAACGCCGAGCGCGAGAAGGTCGAGCGCGACCGCTACCTCGCCCTCTACGGCATCGACATCGAGGACCTGTCGATCTACGACCTGACCCTCGACTCCGGCCGCCACCCCGCCTCAGCCCTCGCCACCGAGATCGTCACCCTCGCCCGCACCCGCTTCCCGATGTAGCCCGCTGCGGCGGTCACTCGTGGCCGTCGGGTTGGGTCGGGGAGAAGGGCCACTCCTCGAACGCGGTGCAGCGTTCGTCGGGGGCGAACGTCAGGATCCAGAGGTCGCGCCAGCGTCCGCCTGAGTCGTGGTAGTCGACGGCCACGCGCACCACCGCGGTCGTCCCGTCGAGCGCGACGATCTCGCTGCTCATGTCGAACGCCTCGTCGGCGCCTTCGCGCTCGGCCTCCCAGAAGCCGGCGAGGGCGGCGAGGCCCACGATCGGTTCGGCCCACGGCGACGGCCGGTACACCACGTCGGGCGTGAACGATCCGGCGAGGCGGGAGGTTCCGGCAGTGCGCCACGCGGCCTCGTAGCCGGCCACCCAGCGCTCGACACCGGCTCGATCCATGCCCACCGAGCCTACGGGTCGGGAGGCAGCAGGGTCGCGGCCCTGAGGTAGTGGGTCCAGTAGGCCTGCCACCGGCCATACCGAGCGGCCAGGGCGACGAACTCGTCCTCCGACAGCGAGCGGCCGTAGACCGACGACGCAACCCCCAGCCCCTCGCGGTCCGGTGGAGCTTCGTCCATCCGGCCGAGGCCGCGGATCAGGATGAAGAGCGCAGACCACGGGCCGATGCCGGGGATCCCGAGCAGGAACGACTTCACCTCGTCGTAGGGGCCGGCCCGCAGGAAGGCCTCGTCGACCCCGGACAGCGCCGCCACCGCGCCCGCCACGTACCCGGCCTTGCGGTCGTGGCCCACCACCGCGAAGTCCAGCGACGACAGCTGGTCGATGTCGGGGAACGCCCACATCCCCTCGAACGAGTTCTCCGGGAACGACTCGACCAGCCGCCGCTTCATCGCCTGCGCCACCCGGGTCTGGGTCCGCTGTACCAGGATCGACCAGCAGACGATCTCGGCCGGCGTCGGGAACTTCACCTGGTGGTACCCGTACAGCCGATCCACCACGGCGGCGAACGGCGGGTCGCCCGAAGCGAGCTCGTAGAACGGTGCCAGGTCGTCGTCCAGGCTCAGCCAGAACCGCAGCCGATCGGTCACCGCCGCAGTCGGGACCAGCCCAGGAGAAGACGCCGCGACCCGCAAAGAAGCCCCCTCGGCCGACACCCGGACCACCACCGTCGCCCCACCCACCCGCAGCGCCTTCGTCAGCACAGACCCCGCCACAGACTGCTCGCCCGCCGTCGCCGGGAACTGGGCCAGGAACCGCAGCGACGCCGAGAAGTCGAAGGGTGCGGTCGGCTGCAGGGCCAGCGAAGTCGTCTCCACGCAGGGAGTCTGCCCGGGACGAATCCTGACCGAAGAGGTGGGGATTACACCATGGGGGCTGACCAGGGGCTACCCTGGTTCGCCGACCTTTCGTCGTTCCCCCCAGAAGGTGCACGCTGCATGGCAACTCGCCAAGACACCATGATGACGCCGCCGATCGAGGGCCTCCTCGACCTGGCCGGCTCCAAGTTCTCGCTGGTCACCCTCTCCTCGAAGCGGGCCCGGGAGATCAACTCCTACTTCAACCAGCTGGGTGAGGGCCTCGGCGCCATCGTGCCGCCCCAGGTCACCTCGGTCGCCCGCAAGCCCCTCTCGATCGCGTTCGAGGAGATCGGCGGCGGCAAGATCGTCCCGATCACCCCGGAGGAGCAGGCCGAGATCGACGCCGCCGCCGAGGCCGCGGCCGCCAAGGCAGCCGCCGAGGCCGAGTCCGCCGGCGACAGCTGAGTCCGAGGGACCTTCCCGGCCCATGCTCGAGGGCAAGCGCATCGTGCTGGGGGTCTCCGGCGGGATCGCCGCCTACAAGGCCATCGAGGTCTGCCGTCGCCTGGTCGACGGCGGCGCGCACGTCGCCCCGATCCTGACCAAGGGCGCGCTGCGCTTCGTCGGCGAGACCACGTTCACGGCGCTCGCCTCCGAGCGGGCCCACACGAGCCTGTTCGACGACCCCGATCCCATCCCGCACACCCGGCTGGGCCAGACGGCCGACGCCATCGTCGTCGCCCCCGCCACCGCCCGGGTCATCGGCAGCTATGCGGCGGGCATCTCCAACGACCTGCTGACCGCCACCCTCCTGGCCACGCGGGCGCCGGTCGTCGTGGCGCCGGCAATGCACACCGAGATGTGGGAGCACCCGGCGGTCCAGGACAACCTGGCGTTGCTCGCCCGCCGCGGCGTCCACATCGTCCCTCCCGAGGAGGGCCGCCTCGCCGGCGGCGACATCGGCAAGGGCCGCCTCGCCCAGCCCGAGACCATCGTCCAGGCCGTCGTCGCCGCGCTGGCGACCAACCACGACCTCGCCGGCCTCCATGTCGTCGTCACCGCCGGCGGCACCCGGGAGCCCATCGACCCCGTCCGCTACATCGGCAACCGCTCGTCCGGCAAGCAGGGCCACGCCCTCGCCGACGAGGCCGCCGACCGCGGCGCCAAGGTCACGCTGGTCACCACCACCCGCCAACCGAGCGCCACCGGCGTCGACGTCGTAAAGGTCGAGACGGCGGCCGACATGGCCGCCGCTGTCGACGCGGCGGCGGCAACCGCGGACATCGTGGTCATGGCCGCCGCGGTCGCCGACTTCAAGCCGGCCGCGGTCTCCGACAGCAAGCTCAAGAAGCGCGACGGCGTCCCCGAGATCGTCCTCGAACCGACCGTCGACATCCTGGCGGAGCTGGGCAAGCGCAAGCGCCCGGGGCAGTCACTTGTGGGTTTCGCGGCCGAGACCGACGATCTGCGCAAGAATGCTGCAGCCAAGCTCGGAGCCAAGGGCGCGGATCTGGTCGTCGCGAACGACGTGACCGCGCCAGGGGCCGGCTTCGAGTACGACACCAATCAGGTCACGCTCCTCTTCGCCGACGGCACCACTCGTGACGTCCCGTTGGCCGACAAGCGAGCAGTAGCCCGAGAAGTCTTCAACGCAATCCTCGAAAGAAGAAGGAGCAACCCGTGAGCCTCCGCTGGACCTTCACGTCGGAGTCGGTCACCGAGGGCCATCCCGACAAGATGGCCGACCAGATCAGCGACGCCGTCCTCGACGCCATCCTGGCGCAAGATCCGATGGCTCGGGTCGCCTGCGAGACCATGGTCACCACCGGTCTCGCCATCGTCGCGGGTGAGATCACCACCTCGGCGTACGTCGAGATCCCGAACATCGTCCGCGAGACCATCAAGGGCATCGGCTACGACCGCGAGTCGGTCGGCTTCGACGGCAACACCTGTGGCGTCCTCACCTCGATCGACCCGCAGTCGCCCGACATCGCCCAGGGCGTCGACAAGGCCTACGAGAACCGGGCCGAGGGCGGTCAGGAGGACCTCGACAGCCAGGGCGCCGGCGACCAGGGCATGATGTTCGGCTACGCGGTCGACGAGACCGAGGACCTCATGCCGCTGCCGATCTGGCTGGCGCACCGCCTCGCCCACCGCCTCTCCGAGGTCCGCAAGGCCGGCATCCTGCCGTACCTGCGCCCCGACGGGAAGACCCAGGTCACCCTCGACTACGAGGACGGTGTCCCGGTCGCCCTGAAGACGGTGCTGATCTCGACCCAGCACCAGCCGGGTCTCGACGCCGAGACGCTGATCAAGCCCGACCTCATCGAGCACGTCATCCGGCCGCTGGTCCCGCCGCAGTTCCAGGACGACGACTTCCGCGTGCTGGTGAACCCGACCGGCTCGTTCGAGCTGGGTGGCCCCCACGCCGACTGCGGCCTGACCGGGCGCAAGATCATCGTCGACACGTACGGCGGCGCCGCCCGCCACGGTGGTGGTGCGTTCTCGGGCAAGGACCCGTCGAAGGTCGACCGCTCGGCCGCCTACGCCGCCCGCTGGGTCGCCAAGAACGTGGTCGCCGCCGGCGCCGCCAAGCGCTGCGAGGTCCAGGTGGCCTACGCCATCGGCGTCGCCCACCCGGTGTCGCTGCTGGTCGAGACGTTCGGTACCGAGACCGTCGATCCCACCGCCATCGGGACCGCCGTGCAGGAGATCTTCGACCTCCGCCCGGCCGCCATCCTGCGCGACCTCGACCTGCGTCGCCCGATCTACAAGCGGACCGCCGCGTACGGTCACTTCGGTCGGAGCGACAAGGAGCTGAGCTGGGAGCAGACCACCAAGGTCGACGACCTCAAGAGTGCCCTCGGTCTCTGACGAGCCGACCCTCTGGCCGGAGGACGTCGTCGCCCCCGAGGCGAAGACGAAGACACCCTCCGGACCGAAGGTCGAGGGCCGGGTCGTCCGGGTGCTGCCCGACGAGCCCGCCATCGCCAAGGAGTTCGACTACCTGGTCCCCGAGAAGCTCGGGGACCAGGTGCGCGTCGGGACACGGGTGCGGATCCCCCTCGCCGGCCGCCGGGTGGGCGGTTGGGTGGTGGCGGTCGACGTGTCGCCGCCGCCGGGCGTGACGCCCCGCCCCCTGGCGAAGCTCTCCGGCCTCGGCCCGCCCCCCGACCTGATCGACCTCGCCCGCTGGGCCGCCTGGCGCTGGTCCGGCCGCCCCGCGTCCTTCCTGCGCACCGCCTCCCCCGACCGCAACGTCCCCGCCCTCCCGTCGGCGCCGCCCCGGTCAGCACCGCCGGCCGGTGCGGCGGCGCTGCCGACGGGACCTCGCGCGGTGGTGCGGGTGCCGCCGGCGGAGGATCCTTACGACATGTGCCTCGCGGCGGTGGGGCTGGGGAACGGGCTGATCGTCTGTCCGAACGTGGAGCTGGCGCGGTCGGTCGGCATGCGGCTGCGGCGGGCCGGGGTCCCGGTCGCCTTCCATCCGCGGGATTGGGCGCTCGGCGCGGCGGGCGCGACGGTCGTCGGGACCCGGGCGGCGGCGTGGGCACCGGTCGCCGACCTCGCCGCAGTCGTGGTCCTCGACGAGCACGACGAGGGGCACGCCCAGGAGCAGACGCCGACGTGGCACGCCCGCGACGTCGTCGCCGAGCGGGCCGCCCGGGCCGGGGTGCCCTGCATCCTCGTGTCGCCGTGCCCGACGCTGGAGGCCCTGGCCTGGGGGCCACTGACCGTCCCCTCCCGCCACGACGAGCGGGCCGGCTGGCCGATCGTCGACGTCCTCGACCGTCGGGCCGACGACCCCCGCACCGGTCTCATCGCCCCCGGCCTCGTCACCCTCCTGCGCAGCGACCGCCGGGTGCTGTGCGTCCTCAACCGCACCGGCCGGGCCCGGCTGCTGGCCTGCGCCCGGTGCGGCGAGCTGGCCCGCTGCGAGGCCTGCGACGCCGCCGTCTCCCAACCCGACGAGGGCCGCCTCGTCTGCCCCCGCTGCGGCCGGGAGCGCCCGATGGTCTGCGCCGAGTGCGGCGCCACCAAGCTCAAGCTCGTCCGTCAGGGCGTGAGCAGGGTCCGTGAGGAGCTCGAGGCCCTCGTGGGCGAGCCGGTCGGCGAGGCGTCGACCCCCTCCTCGGAAGCGCTCGAGCGGCGGGTCGTGGTGGGCACCGAGGCCGTGCTGCACCAGGCCGGCCGGGCCGACGTGGTGGCGTTCCTCGACCTCGACCAGGAGCTGCTCGCCCCCCGCTACCGGGCGGCCGAGCAGGCGCTGGCCCTGCTCGCCCGGGCCGCCCGCCTCGTCGGCGGCAAGGCCGGCGGCGGCCGCCTGGTCCTCCAGACGAGGCTGCCGAAGCACGAGGTCATCCAAGCCGCCCTCCACGCCGACCCCGCCCGGGTCGCGACCGCCGAGGCCGAGCGCCGCGAGCTGCTCCGCTTCCCGCCCGCAGCGGCACTGGCCGAGGTCTCCGGCCCCACCGCCGAGGCCTTCGTCCAGGCGCTCGGCCGACCCGAGGGCGTCGAGGTGCTCGGCCCCGCCGACGGCCGCTGGCTGCTCCGGGCCCCCGACCACCAGACCCTCTGCGACGCCCTCGCCGCCACACCCCGGCCCTCGGGGCGCCTCCGCTTAGCGGTCGACCCACTACGTGTCTGAGAGCACAACCGGGAGATTGCGGGCACAATCATCCGGTGCGCACGATCGACTGGGGCGACGGCGCGGTCGTCATCCTCGACCAGACCGCCCTGCCCCACGAGCTGCGAGTAGTCCACCTCACCGACATCGACGGGATGATCAGCGCCATCACCCGCCTGGCGGTGCGCGGGGCGCCTGCCCTCGGGGCCGCCGGGGCCCTCGGCGTGGTCCTCGCCGTCGAGCAGGCCGCCCGGGAGGGTTGGGAGCAAGAAGAGCTCGACGGCGCCATCGATCGCCTGCGGGCCACCCGCCCCACGGCCGTGAACCTGTCCCGCGGCGTCGATCGCGCCCGGGCCGTCCTCGACCAGGGCCATGACGCCGTCCTCGCCACCGCGCTCGCGCTCCTCGAGGAGGACAGCCAGGCCAACCGGGCCATGGGGGAGCGGGGTGCCGACCTGCTGGTCGAGCTGTGCCCGACCGCCCAGCGCCTGCGCATCCACACCCACTGCAACGCCGGCAGCCTCGCCTGCGTCGAGTGGGGCACGGCGCTCGGGGTCGTCCGCTCGCTGCACGAGCGCGGCGGCGTCGAGCTGGTCTACGCCGACGAGACCCGGCCGCTGCTCCAGGGCGCCCGCCTGACCGCGTGGGAGCTGGAGCAGATGGGCGTCGACTACCGGGTGGTGGTCGACGGCGCCGGCCCGTCGCTGATCGCCCGGGGCGAGGTCGACGTGGTGGTCGTCGGCGCCGACCGCATCGCGGCCAACGGCGACGTCGCCAACAAGATCGGCACCTACCCGCTGGCGCTGGCCGCCGCCCGGGCCGGGATCCCGTTCGTCGTGGCGGCGCCCGAGACCACCGTCGACCTCGACACGCCGGGCGGCGCCGCCATCGCCATCGAGGACCGCGACGAGGCCGAGGTCCTGACGCTCAACGGCGCGCGCATGTCCCCGAGCTCAGCCCGGGCCGTGAACCCTGCCTTCGACGTGACCCCCGCCGACCTCGTGACCGCGGTCGTCACGGACGAGCGGATCTTCCGCCCGACCCGCGGCGAGCGGCCCTAGAACGTCATCGCGCACCAGGGCGCCCGCGGCACCGCGAACATGGCCGACGCCTGCTCGACCGCACCGGGCCGCAGCTCGTCGGCGAAGCCGCCGTCGGCCAACCGGGCCCAGGTGAACCCGCCGAGGTACGCGGCGCCCAACGACGAGACCGATACGGCCAGGTCGGCGGATTCGCTGGTAGGCGTGCAGGTAGCGCCGGCCGGTCCGCCTTCCAGCGCGAAGCGACCCGAGCCGTAGCCCATCGGATCGTCGACCTCGAACACGACCCGGCCCTCGGTCGCGTAGCGCCGGGCGGTCAGCGCGGCGGGCACGTCGAGCAGCCGGGCCCAGACGTGGTCCGACTGGTCGTAGGTCACCACGGCCCGACCGTCCCGCACCCACAGCGAGATGGGCTCGTCGACCGGACGGGTGCCGAGCTGCACGGTCGTGACCCAGTCGACTTCGGTGAGGAAGCGCAGCAGCTCCCGCTCGGCCTCGGGGGTGGCGGAGACGAGCATCTTCTCGTTCAGCTCGCCCCGGGGCCGGTTGTCGACCCAGTGGTCCTTGACCGAGTAGCTGATGGCGGCCTGGACCACGCCGTCGCGGTCGCGCCAGGCGACCTTGACGGCCTTCTTCCGAGCGTCGTCGGTGTCGCCGGGCCAGGCGATCTCGCCGGTCTGCACCTTCCAGCGGGCGTCCTCGTAGCTCATGTGGCCCACGACGTCGTGGCGCACCCGCTCGTACAGCTCGATGAGGACCTTCGTGAACGTCTCGTTGTCGAGCAGCTCGGCCGAGCCGGTCGGCTCGTCCCGCCACAGCGCCGCCGGGTTCGACGCATCGATCCGGACCGCGCAGGCCTGGGTGGCCGGGCCGTAGCCGAAGCGGCCGTAGATGGGGTACTCGGCGGCGACCAGGATGGCGGTCGGTTCGCCCCGCTCGACGATGTCGGCGAGCTGCGCCTCCATCATCCGGCGGAGGTGGCCCTGACGGCGATGCGTCGGCAGCACGCCGACAGCGGTGACCGCCCCCGTGGCGACCTTGCCGCCCGGCACCGTCAGCTCGCTCGGGAACGAGCCGGCCGAGCCGCACGGCTTCGACGAGGCGCCGTCGAACGCGGCGATGCAGCGCTCGGGGTGGATGTAGGGCCGCACCGACTCGACCTGCTCGGCCGTGATCGGCGGGCCGTGCATGGCGACGCGCGGCACCTCGTACCAATCGGCCAGTTCGTCGGGGGCGATGAGTCGGGCCGTCGGGGAACTCATGGTGGTTGACGCTACGTGGACAGGTTCGCGAAAGCGTGCGAATAACCGGCCCGAAGCCACGCTCGGCGTCCGGCACCGGTCCCCGGCCCCTGTAGCCTGGGACGTCATGGCTGGTCACACCATCCGCCTCGTGGGCGACCCAGTGCTCCGCCAGCGGGCCGCCGAAGTCACCGACATCGACGGGAAGCTCGCGCAGCTGGCCGACGAGATGGTCACCACCATGTACGACGCGCCCGGCATGGGCCTGGCCGCGCCCCAGATCGGCGTGCGCAAGCGGGTCTTCGTCTACGACGTGGGAGAAGGGCCCCAGACGCTGATCAACCCCGCCATCGTCGAGAGCGACGGCGAGTGGGCCTACGAGGAGGGGTGCCTGTCGGTGCCCGGCCTGTCGTGGGAGATCGTGCGGCCGAAGCTCGTCCACCTGACGGGCCTCGACCTCGACGGCAACGAGATCTCGATCGAGGCCGACGAGATCCTCGCCCGCTGCTTCCAGCACGAGATGGACCACCTCGACGGCATCCTGCTGCTCGAGCGCCTCGACGTCGACACCCGCAAGAAGGCGCTGCAGACCATCCGCGAGCTGGGCATCGGCGCCTCGTTCGACCCCGAGGTCGCCCCCGCCCGCCGCAGCGGCGGTGGTGGCGGCTTCTCGCTGCGCTAGCGCTTAGCCTCGCCCCCGAATGCCTGAGTTGGAGCTTCCTCCGGCGCCGCGCCAGCCGCGGCGCCTCGTCTACCTGGGCACGCCCGACTTCGCGGTGCGGCCACTGCACGCGCTGGTGGACGCCGGCTTCGACGTAGCGCTCGTGGTGTCCCGGCCTGACACAAGGCGGGGTCGGGGCAGCCGGGTCACGCCATCGCCCGTAAAGGCCGCGGCGGTAGACCTGGGCATCCCGGTGTCGGACGACATCGACGACGTGCTGTCGGTCGGCGCCGACCTGGGCGTCGTCGTCGCCTACGGGCGGCTGATCCGAACCAACGTCCTCGCTGCGTTGCCGCTCGTGAACATCCACTTCTCGCTGCTGCCCCGCTGGCGGGGGGCGGCGCCGGTCGAGCGGGCGGTGCTCGCCGGCGACGACCGGACCGGCGTCGACCTCATGGTGGTCGAGGAGGGCCTCGACACCGGTGCCGTCTACGCCCGGGCCGAGCTGCCGATCGGGCCGGACGACACGGTCGACGAGCTCCGCACCGAGCTGGCCGAGCTCGGTGCGTCGCTGCTGGTGACCAACCTGCGGGACGGGTTGCCGGAACCGACGCCGCAGATGGGCGAGCCGACCTACGCCCACAAGATCGACCCGGCCGAGCTCCAGATCGACTGGTCGCAGCCGCCGGAGGCCATCCACCGGCTGGTGCGCGTCGGCGGCGCCTGGACGACGTACCACGGCAGGCGCCTCAAGGTGTGGCGCACCGCGCTGGATGGCGACGGGTCGCTGCGCCTGGTGGAGGTGCAGCCGGAGGGCAAGCCCCGCATGCCCGCCGAGGCGTGGGCCAACGGCGCCCGGTGGCACGGCCAGGAGCCTCTGGGCTCGTGACCGCGTCGAAGGCTTCGGCCCGGAAGGTCGCGCTCGACGCCCTGGAGCGGATCGAGACCGACGGGGCGTACGCCAACCTCGTGCTGCCGAAGCTGCTGGGACGGTCGGGGCTGCCGCAGCGGGATCGGCGGTTCGTCACCGAGCTCGTCTACGGGACCACCCGGATGCGGCGGGCCTGCGACCTCCTCGTCGACCGCTTCCTGTCGCGACCGCCGGTGCCCCGGGTCCGCAACGCCCTGCGGCTCGGCGCCTACCAGCTGGCGTTCGCCGACGTGCCGCCCCACGCCGCGGTGGCCGAGACGGTGGCGGTGACGCCCCGGTCGACCCGCGGGCTGGTCAACGCCGTGCTCCGCCGGGTGGCCGCCGAGCCGATCGAGTGGCCCGACGACGCCACCCGCCTCAGCGTCCCGGACTGGCTGCTCGATCGCCTGATCGCTGACCTGGGCCGGGAGCCGGCGCTGACCGCCGTCGACGCGATGAACCAACCGGCCTCGGCGGTCGAGCGCCCCGACGGCTACATCCAGGACCCCGCGTCGCAACAGGTGGCTGCACTCGTCGATGCTCAGCGAGGTGACCGGATCCTGGATCTGTGCGCGGCCCCGGGCGGTAAAGCCACGGCCCTCGCCGCGAACCCCGATCTCGGCGAACCGCCGAGATCGTCCGGTGCACGTGGGGCGTGGATCGTGGCGGCCGACGTGAGACCGAAGAGAGTCGAGCTGATCCGCGGCAACGCCGAGCGGCTCGGGGTGTCCCTGAGCCTGGTGGCGGCGGACGGCACGAAGCCGCCGTGGCGCCCCGAGTCCTTCGACAAGGTCCTGGTCGACGCCCCCTGTACCGGCCTCGGCACCCTGCGTCGCCGCCCGGACCTCCGCTGGCGGGCCGAGCCCGAAGCCATCGACCGCCTGGCGAAGCTGCAGCGCCGACTCCTGACGGCGGCGGCCGACCTGATCCGCCCGGGCGGCGTCCTCGTGTACTCCGTGTGCACCCTGACCGCCGCCGAGTCGACCGGCGTCGACGACCACCTCGCTGCCACCCGCTCCGACCTCCAGCCGCTCCCGCCCCCCGACGCCCCCTGGTCCCCGTGGGGCCGCGGCGCCATCCTCCTCCCCCAAACCGCCGCCACCGACGGCATGTGCCTCTTCCGCTACCGCCGCACTCCCTGATGGAAGAGCGACATCGGCTGGGGGAGCTCGCGGCGTTGTTCCTGCGGCTCGGGGTGACCGCCTTCGGAGGGCCGGCGGCGCACATCGCGATGATGCACGACGAGGTCGTGCGGCGGCGGGGCTGGGTGAGCGAGCAGGACTTCCTCGACACGGTCGGGGCCACCAACCTGATCCCCGGCCCCAACAGCACCGAAGTCGCCATCCACCTGGGCTGGGAGCGGGGCCGGGTCCGGGGGCTCATCGTGGCCGGCGTGTGCTTCATCCTCCCGGCGGCGCTGATCGTCGGCGTCCTGGCGTGGGCCTACGTCCGCTACGGCGACACCCCGGAGGTCGAGGGCCTGCTCTACGGGATCAAGCCGATCGTCATCGCCATCGTCGCCCTGGCCATCTGGCGCCTCGCCCCGACGGCGATCAAGACCCGCCCGCTGGCCGCAGTCGGCCTCGCGGCCGGGGCTGCCTACCTCCTGGGCCTGAACGAGCTGCTGCTGATGGTGCTGGGCGGCGTGGCGGGCGTGGCGATCCACGGGGTGCGCCACTGGCGGGCCGGGCGGCTCAGCGTCTGGGCCCCGCTGCTGTTCGTCGCCGGGCCGCTCGGCCGCGTCGTGGCGGCCACCAAGGAGACTCCCGACGTGGGGCTGGGGGCGCTGTTCCTGGTGTTCCTGAAGATCGGGTCGGTGCTCTACGGCGGCGGCTACGTGCTGCTGGCGTTCCTGCAGGGCGAGCTGGTCGACCGGATGGGCTGGCTCACCAGCCAGCAGGTGCTCGACGCCGTGAGCATCGGTCAGGTCACGCCCGGGCCGGTGTTCACGACCGCCACGTTCGTCGGCTACGTCCTGGCCGGCGCGCCGGGCGCGGTGGTGGCGACCGTCGGGATCTTCCTGCCGTCGTTCGTCTTCGTCGGGTTCCTCGGCCCGATCGTCCGCCGGATGCGGGCCTCGGACACTGCCGGCGCTGCGCTGGACGGGGTCAACGCCGCAGCGTTGGGGCTGATGGCGGCGGTGCTGGTCGACCTCGCGGGCGACGCGCTGGTCGACGTCCTCACCGGGGCCGTGGCGATCGCCGCGGCGATCGTGCTGTGGCGCACGAAGGTCAACTCGACGTGGCTGATCGCCGCAGGCGCGGCGATCGGCCTCCTCCACGCTGCAGCGACCTAAAACCGACGTAAAGTCGGAACGTCAGTAGGACTGGGGTTTATCGACTGACGGTCAATAGTCGAGGGCGGCGGCGAAGAGGGCACCAGGGCGCAGGGCACACGATGGGGGAGACGGGCGATGCTGTGGGAATCACACCCGGCTGAGATGGCGATCAGCCCCCCGACGATGGAGACGCCCGCCAAGGCGTCCGAGGCCAGCAGGAGGGCGGTCGGCCGCTTCCGGGCCTGGCTGCAGGCGCCCTCGGACTACGACGGCATCTTCCCGCCGAAGCTGCGTCGCCTCGGCCTGCTCTACACGGCGCTGATGATCCCCGCAGTCACGGCGCTCTCGGTGCTCGCCACCACCAAGGACACCTACCTCCTCATGTGGTCGCTGCCGGCCCTCGTCACCTGTGGGACGCCGTGCACGATCGTGTCGATCCTGGCCATGCGGCGAGCGCCCGTGACCACCACGGACCGCCCGGCGTACCTCCTGTGGCTGGTCGCAGTCGTCATCGTCGCCCTCATCGGGTTCGGCCTGGTCATCGGCGTCGCGACGGAGTCGAACGTCGGCGACCCCCTCGGGCCGCCGGCGGTCGTGGCCATCGCGCTGCTGCTGATCGGCGGCATCGTCCGGTTGACCCGCAGCCGCTCGGGCGAGCGCACGTTCACCGTCGACATGATCGAGGCGGTCATGGCGGTGACGGTCGTGGTCGCGCCGTTCATCCTCCTCTGGGGCGCCGACACGCTCCATGCCGACGAGAGCTGGTTCACGATCCCCGCCGGCATCGCGTTCGTCGGGTTCACCTTCGGGATCTACTGGGTCGTCGCCCTCGTCGTGCGGATGGGCCCGAACGCCGGGCCGATCGAGTGGTGCGGCATCGGCTTCACGGTCTTCGGCGCCGCCAACGCCGGGCTCCAGGTGGCCCAGGGCATCTCGGGGTTCGAGCTCCCGGCACCGCCGCTGATCTTCGTGCAGGCCTGCTGCGCCGGCGCCGCCGTGCTCGTGCCGCTCAACCTCCGGCGCAAGCCGTTGCCCGGCCTCGAGATCCTGCCGCCCCAGGCGCAGGTCCGGGTCGGCTACATCGCGACCCTGCTCACGCTGGCGGGCCTGCCGGTGATGATCGTGGTCGGGACTGCAGTCGACGACCGGATCAGCTGGGCGCCGCCGTTCACGCTGGGGATCGCGGCGACCCTCGTGCTGCTCATCGGCCTGCGCCAGCTGGCCGGCATCAACGAGACCCGTCGTCTGTACGCGCACATCGAGCATGCGGCCGACCAGCGCCGGCTGCTGCTGACCCAGGTCATGCGGCGGGCCAACGAGGAGCGCCACTGGGTGGCGTCGGAGCTCCACCAGCAGGCCGTGGCGGCCTACACGTCGGTGGTGTCGCTGGTCGGCGCCTACAAGGCGGCGGGGAAGGACACCTCGGTGGCCGAGGCGGCAAGCCACCAGGTGCGCGACGACCTCGCCGAGCAGGTCGAGGCCGCCCGGCACCTGATGCAGGCCATCAAGCCGCTGGAGCTCGGCCCGTCGCGCAGCCGGGACCTGGCGGCGCCGATCCAGGCGTACATCGACAACCTGTACGGCGACGACCCGACCCCGCAGCTGTCGGTCTCGTGCGATCCCGACCTCTACCTCGACTGGTCGACCGAGACCATCGCCCTGCGGATCATCCAGGAGGCGCTGCGCAACGTGTGGGAGCACAGCGAGGCCGGCGAGGTGAGCGTGAGCATCGACGTGGTCGACGGGGCGGCCGTGGCGCAGGTGGCCGACGACGGCGTCGGCTTCGACCCGGCGGAGCTGGCGGAGGGCGACGCGCCCGGCCTCGCCGCCATGCGTGTGTTCGCCGCGGCCATCGATGGGTCGGTGACCGTGGAGAGCGCCGTGGGGGAGGGGACGAGGGTCATCGCCCGGCTCGGTGACGAGGTCCCGTCGGGCATTGCACCAATAGTGCAGCTTCGGCGGTGAATTTGCGTTCCCCGTATTTCGACTTTTATTCAGAGGTTCCTGTTACGGTCCGTTGACAGCGGTCGGACGAACCTTCACAATAAGGCCGGGATAAAGGGGAAACCGGCAGGAGGGCAGGTCTGCTGGGTGGGGACTCAGCGGGCATTTCGGGCTGAAGCACGTCGCAAATTGCACTGCCCTTCTCGCGCCAGAAGTGAATAATGCAGCGCGGTCCGCGCTTGCTTTGTGGAGAAACGCGCCCTGCACAGCGCTCATGCGCACGGTGAGCTGGGCTGCCACAGGGGAGGCAATGTGCGTACTCGCGGGGATCTTCTCGAGCCGATCGACGACTTCTGGGGGCGAGCTGGGGACCGGCCCCCACGACGATCGTCCCGCCCACCGCGCCGGCCGACCCGCCGCGGCCGGCGCGGCGGTGGCGGTGGGGGGCGACGGACCATCGTCCTGGGCGTGGTCGTGCTGATCGTCGCCACCATCGCCACCGTCCGGTTCTCGGACATCGTGGTCAAGCCCAACGACGACACGGTCCCGATCCACGACCGCTACCACCGCCGCTGGAACTCCGAGGTGCAGAGCCTCGACGGCCGCGGCAACAACCGCCGCCATCCGGAGTGGGGCCAGGCCGGCCGGGCGTACGCCCGGGTGGCACCCGCCAACTACGGCGACGGCGTCGCCACCCAGGCGCAGGGCCCGGACGTCCGCTACATCAGCAACCGGGTGTTCAACGACACCCACCAGAACATCTTCTCCGAGCGGGCCGTCACCCAGTGGGGCTTCACGTGGGGCCAGTTCATCGACCACACGATCGGCCTGCGGGACGACAAGGGCGAGCAGGCGGATCTCCCGTTCAACGCCGACGACCCGCTGGAGGAGTTCACCAACACCCTCGGCGGCATGCCGTTCACCCGCTCGGCAGCCGCCCCCGGCACTGGCGTTGCCGGTCGGCCGCGGGAGCAGGTCAACGTCATCAACTCGTACCTCGACGCCGACAACGTCTACGGCAACTCGAACGAGCGGCTCGAGTGGCTCCGGGAGGGCCCGCTCGACGGCAACCTCGCCAACAACAGCGCCAAGCTGCTCCTGCCGGACGGCCTGCTGGCCCGGCGGGATGCACGGGGCGACGCCTCCACTGCCCCGTTCATGGCGACTGACGGCCGCCTGATCCCGACCCCCGAGCGGGCGTTCGCGGCCGGTGACGTGCGGGCCAACGAGAACATCGCGCTCACGGCCACCCAGACGCTGTTCGCCCGCGAGCACAACCGCATCGTGGGGCTGCTGCCGCTGGAGCTGACCGAGGAGCAGAAGTTCCAGATCGCCCGGCGGGTGGTCATCGCCGAGGAGCAGTGGATCACCTACAACGAGTTCCTGCCGGCGATGGGCGTCCGGCTGCCCCGCTACCAGGGCTACAACCCGCGGGTGAACCCGACGCTGACCAACGAGTTCGCCACGGTCGGCTACCGGGCCCACAGCATGATCCACGGCGAGATCGAGGTCGAAGGCGACGCCGCGGAGTACTCGCCCGAGCAGCGGGAGCAGCTCGAGGCGATGGGCGTCGAGGTCACGCCCAGCGAGGACGGCGAGGACCTCGAGTTCGTCATCCCGCTCAACGTGGCCTTCTTCAATCCCGACCTCGTCGGGATGCTCGGCATGGGGCCGCTGCTCAAGGGCATCGGCAGCGAGTCCGAGTACCGCAACGACGAGATGATCGACAACCAGCTGCGCAGCGTGCTGTTCCAGGTGCCGGCGCCCGGCAACCCCGGGTGCCTCGACGGCGAGGAGCTGCCCGACTGCTTCCAGGGCGTGGTCGACCTCGGGGCGCTCGACGTCCAGCGGGGCCGTGACCACGGCATGCCCACCTACAACCAGCTGCGGGTGGCCTACGGGTTGGCACCGAAGCGCTCGTTCACGGCGATCACCGGCGAGCGGCAGGGCGGCTTCCCCCGGGGCGGCGACCTGACCCGGGGCGCCGAGATCGACGACCCGGACAGCCTCAAGTTCGTCCGGCTGTTCGACCGGGACGGCGTCGTCGTCGACCCCGAGGACGAGGAGGCCGTCGAGGCCGAGGTCGTCACCGCTGTGCGGCGCACGCCGCTGGCGGCCCGGCTGCAGGGGATCTACGGGTCGGTCGACAAGGTGGACGCCTTCGTCGGCATGGTGTCCGAGCCCCACCTGCCGGGCAGCGACATGGGCGAGCTGCAGCTGGCGATCTGGCGCAAGCAGTTCCAGGCCCTGCGGGACGGTGACCGGTTCTTCTACGGCAACGACCCGGGCCTCCGGGAGATCCGGCGGCTGTACGCCATCGACTTCCGGGTCCGCCTGGCCGATGTGATCGCCCTCAACACCGACACCCCCCGGGACGAGCTCCCGGACAACGTCTTCGTGGTCCCCACAGGGGAGTAGGGCGTAGGTCTCGGCCCGCGGGCCGGGCGAGTGCCGCCGCAGTCTCAGGTTGTCGCCGTCGGCCTGAGGCTGCGGTCACTCGCGTCTCGACGCCCGTAACCTTGCTCGCCGTGACCGACTGGGCGACCGCAGCGTCGTTGGCAACCGCCGGCGGGACCTTGGTGCTGGCCGTCGCGACCTTCTCCGCGACCAGGTCCGCCAACCGCTCCGCCCGGATCGCCGAGCGGATGATGCTGGCCGGGCTGCGGCCCCTGCTGCTGACCACCCGGCCCCAGGACCCGGTCGAGAAGGTCGGCTGGGTCGACCAGCACCTGACCAAGGTCCCGGGCGGCCAGGCGGTGGTCGAGCAGGAGGGCGACGTCATCTACATGGCTGCCAGCCTGCGCAACGTCGGCTCGGGCCTGGCGATCCTCCACGGCTGGCACCTCTACTGCGACATGGACGTCAACCAGCCGCCGACGCCGCCCGACGACTTCCGCCGCCTGACCCGCGACCTCTACATCGCCCCCGGCGACTCGGGTTTCTGGCAGGGTGCCATCCGGGAGCTCGACGATCCCGACCGTCCGCTGGTCCTCGGGGCGATCGCGAACCGCACCCGGATCACCGTCGACGTCCTCTACGGCGACAACGAGGGCCTCCAGCGCACGATCACCCGGCTGGCGTTCATCCCGCGGGACGACTTCTGGATGTGCACGGCCGCCCGTCACTGGAACGTCGACCGCGCCGACCCGCGCTGAGCCTGCTGACCGGGTCGTAGGCTCCGCTCCTGTGAGCGATGCGCTGCAGGACCTCGCCGACCGACTGAAAGCGGAGGCGCTGACCTTCCCGGAGGCTTGGGAGGACCACCCGTGGGGGGACACGGTGGTCAAGGTCCGCAAGAAGGTGTTCGTGTTCCTCGGGTTGCCGCCCGACCAGACCGAGGACGGCAGCTACGGCTTCAGCGTGAAGCTCCCGGAGTCCGCCGAGGTCGCCCTGACCATGACCGGCACCGAGCCGACCGGCTACGGCCTGGGCCGGGCCGGGTGGGTCACGGTCCGGGTCCAACCGGGCGACGAGCCGCCCGCCGACCTGTACAGCGACTGGCTCGACGAGAGCTACCGGGCGGTCGCCCCGAAGACGCTGGTCAAGCAGCTCGACGCCGATCGCTCGGACGGGGGCGACGCATGACCTGGCAGGCGAAGGTGCTGACGGTCTCGGACGGCGTCATCGCCGGCACCCGGGAGGACCGCTCGGGCGCGGCGCTCACCGCCCACCTCCAGGCCGCGGGCTACGACGTGGTCGAGCACGTGGCTGTCGAAGACGGGGTCGACAGCGTCGCCGGTGCGCTGCGCGAGCTGGCGGACGAGTTCGTCGGTGTGGTCGTGACCACCGGCGGCACCGGCTTCGGGCCGCGGGACCTCACGCCCGAGGGCACCCGGGAGGCCGTCGAGCGCGAGGCCCCCGGCCTGGCCGAGGCGATGCGGCTGGTCAACCCGCTGGGCCGCCTGTCCCGCGGTGTCGCGGGCACCCTCGGCAACACGCTCGTGCTCAACACGCCGGGCTCGTCGAGCGGGGCAGTCGAGTGCCTCGACGCCGTCCTCGACATCCTCCCGCACGCCCTCGACCTCATGGCGGGTGGACGTCCGCACTAGACGTCAGAAATAGAACGTGTTCTAATTTCAGAGGTGGGCACGAGCCGTACGCTGCTGACGATGGTCGAACCCGACGCCGACCACGACGAACCCGGCATGCGTCGCGCCATCGAGGCCGCCGCAACCGTCCGGAGCGCGACGGCACCGAACCCGTGGGTCGGCTGCGCCATCGAGACGCGCGACGGCCGTTGGTTCGTGGGCGCCACCCAGCCGCCCGGCGGCCTCCACGCCGAGCCGTCGGCGCTCGCCGCGGCCCGGGCCGCCAACGCCGACCTCACCGGCGCCACCGCTTACGTCACCCTTGAGCCCTGCAACCACCACGGCCGCACCCCGCCCTGCTCGGACGCGCTGGTCGCCGCCGGCGTGAGCCGGGTGGTCATCGGCATCGAGGACCCCGACCCCAAGGTCGCCGGACGGGGGATCGCCCGCCTCGAGGAGGCCGGGATCGACGTGACCACCGGTGTCGAGGCCGACGCGGTCACCGAGCAGCTGCTGCCGTACCTGACCCACCGCCGCACCGGCCGGCCCTACGTGGTGCTGAAGCTGGCGGCCAGCCTCGACGGCCGCACCGCGGCGCCCGACGGGACCAGCCGCTGGATCACCGGTCCCGCCGCCCGCGCCGACGTCCACCGCCTCCGGGCCGAGAGCCAGGCGGTCATGGTCGGCGCCGGCACCGTGCGCGCCGACGACCCCGCGCTGACCGTCCGGGACGCCGTCGGCCCCGACCCGCTGCGGGTCGTGCTCGGCACCGCACCCGCCGGCGCCAAGGTGCACCCGTGCCTGGAGGTCAGCGGCGACCTGGACACCATCCTCGACGACCTCGGCGGCCGCGGGATCCTGCAGCTGCTCGTCGAAGGCGGCGCGGGGGTGGCCGGCGACCTGCACCGCGCCGGCCTGGTCGACCGGTATGTCCTGTACTTCGCCCCCGCGATCTTCGGCGGCGACGACGCTCCCGGGTTGTTCAGCGGCGCCGGAGCCGCCACGATGGCGGATGTTTGGCGCGGACGGATCTTGGCCGTGACCAAGCTGGGGGACGATCTCCGGGTCGACGTGACGCCGTCCCGCCCGAGCGAGGAGAGCTCCTGATGTTCACCGGCATTGTCGAAGAGATGGGCGAGATCGAGGCCCTCGACGGCGGACACCTTCGCATCGCCGCCCGCAAGGTGCTGGACGACGCCCACATCGGCGACTCGATCGCGGTCGACGGCTGCTGCCTCACCGTGACCAGGCAGGGCTCCGGCTGGTGGGAGTGCGACGTCACCGCCGAGACGCTCAGCCGCACGACGCTGGGCCAACGCAGGGCAGGCGATGCGGTGAACCTCGAGCGCCCGGTGCGCCTGCAGGACCGGCTCGGCGGGCACATCGTGCAGGGCCACGTCGACGGCGTCGGCGAGGTCACGTCGGCGGGCCCCGACCTCGCGGTGCGGATGCCGCGGGAGCTGCTCCGCTACGTCGTCGAGAAGGGCTCGGTCACGGTCGACGGGGTCAGCCTGACCGTGGTCGATGTGACCGATGACGGCTTCACAGTCGCCGTCATCCCCCACACCATGGAGGTCACGACCCTCGGGCGCCGCGCCGTCGGCGACGCCGTGAACCTCGAAGTCGACGTGACCGTCAAGTACGTCGAGCGATTGCTCGCCTGGCAGGATAAGTGACCACGCCCGGCACCGAGTCAGGCCACCGAGGCTGAGCGGGCCGGAGCCGAACCCAAGGACGTCGATACATGCCGTTCGCCAAGATCGAGGACGCCGTCTCCGCCATCGGGCGGGGCGAGATCGTCATCGTCGTCGACGACGAGGACCGCGAGAACGAGGGCGACCTCATCATGGCGGCCGAGTGCGCCACGCCCGACAAGATCGCTTTCTTCCTGCACCACACCTCGGGCGTCATCTGCGCCCCGGTCACCGCGGAGCGGGCCCACGAGCTGGACCTCCCGCTGATGGTCGTCGACAACACCGAGAGCATGCGCACGGCGTTCACCGTCAGCGTCGACGCCCGCCAGGGCACCACCACCGGCATCTCGGCCTACGACCGCAGCGCCACCATCGCCGCGCTGGTCGACCCGTCGACCCGCCCGGCCGACCTGCTGCGCCCCGGCCACATCTTCCCGCTGGCCGCCCGGGACGGCGGCGTCCTCAAGCGGGCCGGCCACACCGAAGCCGGTGTCGACCTCGCCCGGCTGGCCGGCCTCTACCCGGCGGCCGTGCTGTGCGAGATCGTCAACGAGAAGAAGGACGACATGGCCCGGGTCCCCGAACTGGAGCGGTTCGCGGACGAACATGGCCTGCTGATGATCTCGATCGCCGACCTCGTGCGCCACCGGCGCCAGAACGAGAAGCTCGTGCGGCGGATCACCGAGGCCCGGGTCCCCACCGAGTGGGGCGACTTCACCTGCTACGCCTACGAGTCGACCCTCGACGGCACCGAGCACCTCGCCTTCGTGCGGGGCGCCATCCAGGGCGAGGAGGACGTGCTGGTCCGGGTGCACTCCGAGTGCCTCACCGGCGACGTGTTCGGGTCGCTGCGCTGCGACTGCGGGCCCCAGCTGGCCGAGGCCATGCAGCGGATCGCCAAGGAGGGCCTCGGCGTCGTCGTGTACCTGCGGGGCCACGAGGGTCGGGGCATCGGCATCGGCCACAAGCTGCGGGCCTACGAGCTGCAGGACAACGGCCACGACACCGTCGACGCCAACATCGCGCTGGGCCTGCCGGTCGACAGCCGGGAGTACGGCATCGGCGCCCAGATCCTGGTCGACCTGGGTGTCACCACCATGCGGGTCATGACCAACAACCCCGCCAAGTACGGCGGTCTGCAGGGCTTCGGCCTCGAGGTCACCGAGCGGGTGCCGCTGCAGACCACCCCCAACCCCGAGAACATCGCTTATCTCCGCACCAAGCGTGAGCGCATGGGACATCTCCTGGAAGGATTGGACGATGTCCTCTAGGAACTGCTTCGGGGCGGGCTTCCATGGCGAGCGGTGATCACCGGGCCGGTGCGCCCGAGGAGTTGGAAGGCAAAGGCCTACGGGTCGGCATCGTCCGGGCCCGGTGGAACACCGACATCGTCGAGCGGCTGGTCCAGGGGGCCAGGCGTGGCCTGGTGGCGACCGGTGTCCTCCACGACGACATCGTCGAGGTGTCGGTGCCGGGGTCGTTCGAGATCCCGTTCGGTGCCCGGGCGCTGGCCGCCTCGGGTCGGGTCGACGCCGTCGTGTGCGTCGGCGCCGTCGTCCGGGGCGAGACCACCCACTACGACATCGTGGCGGGGGAGTGCGCGGCCGGGATCCAGCAGGTGCAGCTGACGACCGGGGTGCCGATCGGCTTCGGGGTCCTGACCGTCGAGAACGAGGCCCAGGCGCTCGCCCGGTCCGAGGACGAGGGCGGGCACAACGTGGGCGAGGAAGCCGCCTGGGTGGCGGTCGAGATGGCGCGACTGGCGCAAACCTACGCCTAGAGGTCGTCGCTGCGCGCCTACGGTGGTGAGCCGTGCTGAAGCTTGTGCTCCCCAAGGGCTCGCTCGAGAAAGCCACCCTCGCGCTGTTCGAGGCGGCCGATCTGACCGTCACCCGATCCACCTCCGTCGACTACCGCGCCTCCATCGCCGACCCCCGCGTCGACGAGGTCCGCATCCTCCGCCCGCAGGAGATCCCGCGGTATGTGGCCGACGGGCTGTTCGACGTCGGCATCACGGGGCGTGACTGGGTCGAGGAGACCGGCGCCGGGGTCGTGTCCCTGGGCGAGCTGCAGTACTCGAAGGCGACGGCGCTGCCGATCCGCATCGTCGTCGCCGTGCCGGCCGACAGCCCCATCACGTTCGTCGGCGACCTGCCCGACGGCGTCCGCGTGTCGACCGAGTACCCGGAGATCACCCGTCGCTACTTCGAGTCCAAGGGCATCAAGGCCGACATCCGGCTGAGCTACGGCGCCACCGAGGCGAAGGTCCCGGACATCGTCGACTGCATCGTCGACATCACCGAGACCGGCCGGGCGCTGCGGGCCGCCGGCCTGAAGATCATCGACGAGATCCTGCACAGCTACACCGAGATCGTGGTCAACCCCGTCTCCTACGAGGACCCGGCCAAGCGCAAGGCCATGGAGCAGCTGAAGGTGCTGCTCGACGGCGTCCTCGAGGCCCGGGGCAAGGTGCTGGTCAAGCTCAACGTAGGGGAGCACGACCTGGCCGAGGTCACCAAGCTCATGCCGGCCATGAAGTCGCCGACCGTGTCGAAGCTGTTCGGCGAGACCGGCGGCTACGCCATCGAGGCCGTCGTGGCGAAGTCGCAGATCAACACCCTGATCCCCGCCCTGAAGGACGCCGGCGCCACCGACCTGATCGAGCTCCCGCTCGCCAAGATCGTCCACTGAGCAAGATGCCCACCGCGTTCGAGTCGGCCACCGGGGTCGTCGTGTCCTTCGACGAGCCCCGCGGCCTCGGTCTCATCACCGCCGCCGACGGCGCCGAGCTCCCGTTCCACTGCACCGCCATCGCCGACGGCACCCGCACCATCGCAGTAGGCGAACGCGTCCGCTTCACCATCACCCCCGGCCCCCTGGGCCGCTGGGAAGCGACCCACATCGAGACGGGCTAGCGCTCGACGGCGTCGACTATGGCGTGGGCGTAGCGGGTGGCGCCGGCGGGGGTGAGGTGGATGCCGTCGTCGCGGCGGACGACCACCTGTCCGGTGGAGGGGCAGTCGGGGTCGTAGTCGAGGCAGGGGAGGGTCTTCTGGAACTCGCCGGTGGCCTCGGGATCGAGGTTCGTGGCGCTGTCGATGAGGTGCAGCCCGGGGTGGTCCTCGGCCGCCTGGCGGTACATCGTCCGCATGGCGGCGGCCCGCTCCTCGAACTCGGCGTCCCGGATCGGCGGGGGTAGCACGACCCACAGCTCGACGTCCTCGTCGGCGAACCGGTCGACGATCTTCTCCAGCGCCGTCCCGTACAACCGGGCCACTTCGGCCGCCGGCCGCGACTCGCCGGTCGGGTTGATGCAGGTCTTTGGTATGTCGTTGCCGGCGAACGAGAGGACCAGCACCTTCGGCGGGTCGGCCTCCTGCTCGGCGATCTGCTTGTCCCAGTTGCAGATGGCGGTCCCGCCGAGGCCCTGCACCAGGTTGGTCAGGCCCTGGTTGGTGGCGTAGGCGGCGATCTGGTCCCGCGAGTGCTCGACGAACGAGTCGCCCAGCACCACCAGGTCGAGCCGGTCGTCGCCGTCCGAGCTGCCGCCGAGCGCGTAGACCGCCCCGCCCGCGACCCCGATGACGACGAGGACCGCCACCGCTCCCCAGCGAGCGGGGTTCACTCCTCGGTCTCGCCTGCCTCGTCGGGCTGCTCGCCCTCCGTCGCCTGCGGCTCGGGCTGCGGATCGTCACCGCCGGCCGCGCCGGACGCCTCACCGCCCGCAGCAGCGGCGCCCGACTTGCCGGCGACCTGGACGTAGGCCATCTGCAGCTGGTTGACCGCCTGGCGCAGCGGTTGCTCGGCCTGGTCGAGGCGGGCGCCGAGCTTGTCGACGACGGCGAGCAGCGCATCGATGGCGACCCGGGCGTCGTCGAGCCGCGGCGGTTCCTGCGACAGGTACACGGCCGCCAGCTCGTAGAACTGCAGCGCCTGCTGACCGACGACGGCCCCGGCCGGCAGCGCCAGCATCCGGGCCTGGGCCTCCTCCATCTGTCGGGCCATCTCCTCGACCCGGGCCCGCTCCTCGGGCGGCAGGTCGTCGAGCGACACGTCCCCCGGCTGCGGCGGGGGACCAGAGGGTTGGGGCTCGCCACGGCGGCGGTCGACGGGATGCTCTCCCGAGGGGGTCCAAAGGCTCATCGGGTGCAGTTCTAGCCGAGTGAAACCCGCCTCCCGACGTGTCAGTGCCATGACGGGTTGTCCGGGATCCACACCGGACTGGTACCGTATGCGCCCACAACTTCACGGGAAGCGGGACGGCTCGCAGCGAAAGCGGTGAACAGGTCCCCACCCGGCCACCAGTGGTGCGTCGGGTCGCTACAAACGCAGCGGGCGCAAGCCTGCCCAGCGGATGTCGGCTTCCTCGGCATCCGCTTCGTCGTTTTGGGGAAGTTGATGTCACGGACCCAACCACGCGTACGGAGGTTTCTGCGCATTCATGAGGAGTGACCGGCGATAGCACCGCCGAACAACAGCGAGCCCCGCATCAACGATCGAATCCGCGCTCGCGAAGTACGCCTCGTCGGCGCCGATGGTCAGCAGATCGGCATCCGGCCCCTGCCCGAAGCACTGGCTCGGGCCCGGGAGCTCGATCTCGACCTCGTCGAAGTGGCAGCCCAAGCCAACCCGCCCGTCTGCCGGATCATGGATTACGGCAAGTACAAGTACGAAGCCGCACAGAAGGCCAAGGAATCACGGCGGAAGGCATCGAGCATCTCCATCAAGGAGATGAAGTATCGACCCAAGATCTCGAAGGGCGACTTCGACACCAAGACCCGCAAGGTCGAGCGGTTCCTGCACGACGGCCACAAGGTCAAGGTGACGTTGACGTTCCGGGGGCGTGAGATGCACCACCCGGAGCTCGGCAAGCGGATCCTCGACGAGGTCGTCGATGCCGTCTCCGAGATCGGGCGGGTCGAGATCATGCCCCGCATCGACGGTCGGAACATGACGATGGTGCTCGCTCCAGATCGCAAGGCCCAGGCCGCCGCCGAGCGGGCCGCCCGACGCCAGACCGAGAACAACTCGGCGCCGGGGCCGGCGCCGTCGCCGGACGGAGCCACGGCCGGGGCGCAACCGGCCGCCGAGGCCACGCCCGAAGCGACGCCTGAAGCAGCCAACGACTGAGAATCCCCCTGAGGTCCAAGGAAACTCGACATGCCGAAGATGAAGACCCACCGCGGCGCAGCCAAGCGCTTCAAGATCACCGGGACCGGGAAGCTGCGCCGCCGTCAGGTCAACATGAATCACATCCTCGAGAAGAAGCCGTCGAAGCGCACCCGTCGCTTGAAGGCAGAGGTGGGGTTGGCCCCGGGCGATGAAGCTCGCATGAACCGGATGCTCGGCCGCCGCTGAGCATCGCCCGTCGCCGCTGATCGCATCCCCCCAGACGAAAGGAGCGCCCGATGGCCCGGGTGAAGAGGTCTGTGCACGCCAAGAAGAAGCGTCGGACGACGCTTGAGCGTGCCAAGGGTTACTACGGAAACAAGAGCCGCTCGTTCCGCGCCGCCAACGAGCAGGTCATGCACAGCGGGCGCTACGCCTTCCGCGACCGCCGTGCCCGCAAGGGCGACTTCCGCCGCCTGTGGATCCAGCGGATCAACGCGGCGTGCCGCCTGAACGAGACGTCCTACAGCCGGTTCGTGGCCGGCCTCCGCCTCGCCGGCGTCGAGGTCGACCGCAAGGTGCTGGCCGACCTGGCCGTCACCGACGCCGCGGCGTTCGCCACCCTGGTGACCATCGCCAACGAAGCGCTGGACGAGCACGCGGCGGCGACCCCGGCCTCCGCCTGACGGACCGGTGATCGGTCCTCGGCATCCGAGTGTCCAACGACTGCGGCGCCTCTCGAGGCGCCGCAGTGCGCGTTCCGACGAGAACGCCTTCGTCATCGACGGCCCGACCCTCCTGGCCGAGGCCCTGGCCGCCGGCGTCCAGTTGCTCGAGGTCGTCGCCGAGCCGGGTGCCGACGAGGAGCTGCTCGCTCGGGTCGATGTCACGATCCATCGAGCAGCCGAGGGCACGCTGGCCAAGGCCGTGGACCCCGTCACGCCGCAAGGGATCGCGGCCATCGCGGCCATCCCACCCTCGACGATCTCGGCGAACCGCCGAGATCGGCTCGTCGTCGTGGCCGTGGGAGTGAACGACCCCGGCAATGCGGGAACGCTGCTCCGCAGCGCCGATGCCGCGGGCGTCGACCTCGTTGCCTTCTGTGACGACAGCGTCGATCCCTACAACCCCAAGTGCGTCCGGGCCGCGGCCGGGTCGCTGTTCCGGCTGCCGGTCATCCGCAGCGCCGGCAGCCTCGAAACCCTGAAGGTGCTGAAGGATCACGGCATCCGCAGCCTCGGCATGGTCGCAAGGCGCGGAAGCGTCTACGACGCCGTCGACTATGCGGTACCGTCGGCGGTCGTCTTGGGCAGCGAGGCCCACGGGTTGCCACCCGAGGTCACCGAGGCGGTCGACGAGTTGGTCACCATCCCCATGAGTGGCCCGACCGAGTCGCTCAACGTCGGCATGGCGGGCACCATCGTGGTCTTCGAGGCGCTGCGCCAACGCCGCGCCCGCCGAAATGAAGTGGACGGAACGCCGTCCCCAGGAGCAGGGTTCAGCGGATCATGAGCAACGTGGAAGCGCCGCAGGTCGCCGATGTCGAGGAGCTCGAGGCCGAGGCGCGGGAGCGCATCGCCAAGCTCAGCTCGCTGGACGAGCTGCGGGCCTTCGAGGTCGACGTGCTGGGCAAGAAGGCGCCCCTCGCGCTGCTGCGCCAAGGGGTCGGCAAGCTCGGCCCCGACGAGCGGCGGGTCGTCGGCCAGGCGGTCAACGCCGCCCGCGAGGCCATAACCCGCGCACTCGACGACCGGCGGGCGGCTCTCGAGGTCGAGGCCCGGCGGGCCACCCTCGAAGCCGACCGGCTCGACCTCACCGAGGTCCTCCCCGGCGCCGGTAGCGGCCACCTCCACCTGGTGACCCAAGCCATCGAGGAGCTGGAGGACGTGTTCCTCGGCATGGGCTACACCATCGCCGAGGGGCCCGAGGTCGAGACCGACTGGAACAACTTCGGGGCGCTCAACTTCCCCGAGGGCCACCCCGCCCGGGACATGTACGACACGCTGTACGTCGACTACCGGGCGCCCGGCTCGACCATGCTGCGGACCCACACGTCGCCGGTGCAGGTGCGGGTCATGACGTCCGGGCCGCCGCCGTACTACACGGTCATGCCCGGACGGGTCTTCCGCTCCGACACGGCCGACGCCACCCACATGCCGGTCTTCCACCAGATCGAGGGCCTGGTCGTCGACCGCGACATCACGTTCGCCGACCTCGCCGGCACCATCGACGCCTTCACCAAGGCGTACTTCGGGGGCGACTTCACGTCGCGGCTGCGGCCGTCGTACTTCCCGTTCACCGAGCCGTCCGCCGAGTTCGACATCCAGCGTCCCGACGGGACCTGGCTGGAGCTGGGCGGCTGCGGCATGGTGCACCCCAACGTCCTGAGCAACTGCGGGGTCGACCCCGAGGAGTGGCAGGGCTTCGCGTTCGGCTTCGGCATCGACCGCCTCGCTGCGGCGCGCCACGGGGTCGACGACCTGCGCGACCTCTTCACCAACGACATCCGTTTCCTCAAGCAGTTCTGAGCCTGGCGGTTACCACCGATGAAAGTCCTGTTGTCGTGGCTGCGTGAGTTCGCCCCCTTCGAGGGCGATCCCGTGGCCCTGGGCGAGGAGATGAGCGACCTCGGCATGGCGGTCGAAGAGCTCGACGTCATCGGCGAGGGGCTCGACGGCATCGTCACGGCCAAGGTGCTGGCCACCCGGCCCCACCCGGGCGCGGACAAGGTGCACCTGGTCGACGTCGACACCGGCGACGGCGAGGCCCTGCAGATCGTGTGCGGCGCCTTCAACATGCAGGCCGGCGACGTCATCCCGCTGGCCACGCTGGGTACCACCATGCCCAACGGCATGGAGATCGCCCGGCGCAAGGTACGGGGCGAGTACTCCAACGGGATGCTGTGCTCGGCCCGCGAGCTCGGCCTCGGCGACGACCACGCGGGCATCTGGATCCTGCCGGCGGACCTGCCGCTCGGTGTGCCGATCAACGAGGCCCTGGGCGTCGAGCGCGACGTCCTGTACGACCTGGAGATCAACCCCAACCGGCCCGACGCCATGTCGATCGTGGGCGTCGCCCGGGACCTGGCGGCCCGGCGGGGCCTACCGTTCACGCCGCCGGCGCCGGTGGTCGACGAGGTGCCCGCCGAGCGGCTGCCCGACGTCACGGTCGAGATCCTCGACTCCGACCTGTGCGGGCGCTTCGCCGCCCGGGTCATCCGGGGGGTCACCGTCGGTGAGTCCGACCCCGTGGTCGCTCGCCGACTGACGCTCATGGGCATGCGGTCGATCAACTCGGTGGTCGACGCGTCGAACTACGTGATGTTGGAGCTCGGCCAGCCGAACCACCCCTACGACCTGTCCCGGGTCACCGGGCCGGGCTTCCGGGTGCGGCGGGCCAAGGACGGCGAGACGCTGGTCACGCTGGACGACGTCACCCGCACGTTCACCCCCGAGGACCTGCTCATCTGCGACGCCTCCGACACCGCCATCGGCATCGCCGGGGTCATGGGTGGCGCCAACACCGAGATCGACGAGTCGACCACCGACGTGCTGCTCGAGATGGCGTGGTTCCTGCCGATCGCCATCGCCAAGACGTCCCGGCGGCTGCGGCTGTCGTCCGAGGCGTCGACCCGCTTCAACAAGGGCACCGACCCCGAGGTCATCGACCTGGCGTTCGCCCGCTTCGCCTCGCTGCTCGCGCCCGGTGGCGCGCAGCTGGAGAAGGGTGCGGTCGACGTGCGGGGTGAGCTGCCCGACCGGGCGCCCATCCGCGTGCGCACCGAGCGGGTCAACAGCATCCTCGGGTCGTCGCTGTCGGCCGACGAGATGGTCGACCTGCTGGCGCCGATCGGCTTCGCGCCGACGGCCACCTCCGACGACGAGCTGACGGTCACCGTGCCGTCGTGGCGCTACGACTCGTCGGTCGAGATCGACGTGGCCGAAGAGGTCGGCCGCATGTACGGCTACTCGCGTCTCGGGCGGACCGTCCCGACCTCGCCGCGGACCGGACGGCTGACGCCCCGGCAGCACGAGCGGCGCCGGCTGCGGTCGTTGCTGGTCGGGCTCGGGCTGGCCGAGGCCATGCCGCTGCCGTTCCTCGCCCCCGGCGAGCTCGAGCGATGCGGGCTGCCCGACGACGGCATCGCGCTGCTCAACCCGCTGGTGGCCGAGGAGTCGATCCTGCGGACGTCGCTGCTGCCCGGCCTGGTCGGTGCCCTCGCCACCAACGCGTCCCGGCGCAACACCGGGGTGCGGTTGTGGGAGATCGGCCACGTCGTCCGCCAGCCGGCGTCGGGCCCGGGCGATGCCGAACTGCCGGACGAGCGCGAGTACCTGGGCGTCGCCCTGGGCGGTGCCGACGCGGCCGAGGCCGTGCAGGTGTGGCGGGCGGTCGAGGAGGCCCTGGCGGTGCCCGGCCTCCGGGTCGTCAACGCGGAGGTGCCCGGCCTGCACCCGACCCGCTCGGCCCGCCTGCTGACGGCCGAGGACGGAGTGGTGGGCGCGGTCGGCGAGGTCGACCCGGCGGTGCTGGAGGCCCACGGCATCGGCGAGCGGGTGGGCTGGCTCGAGGTCGACCTCGACACGCTGCTCGCCCTGCCCCACGGCGAGGCGCAGTACCGGCCGATCAGCCGCTACCCGTCGAGCGACATCGACCTGGCGTTCGAGGTCGACGACTCGGTGTCGGCCGCCGACGTCGAGGCCACGCTGCGGTCGGCGGCCCGCGACCGGCTGGCCTGGGTGAAGCTGTTCGACGTCTACCGGGGCACCGGGATCACCGACGGCCGCCGCAGCCTCGCCTACACGCTGCGCCTCGAGGCCCTCGACCACACGCTGACCGACGCCGAAGTCGCCGAGATCCGCACCGACTGCATCACGGCGGTCGAGACCGCTCACGCCGCCACGCTGCGGGGCTGAGCCGGCCGGCACGGGCCGGCCGATGTCGGCCATACTCCCGGCCGATGACCTATGACGAGGCGATGGGTCGCATCCAGGCGGCGGCCGTCGCGGCCGGGATGCAGCCGGCCCGCACACCCCTGATCTACGGCCGCGACGCCCTGGTCGGCCGCACCTCCGAGTTCAAGCTGCTGCGGTGGATGGCGACCAAGCTGCACACGTTCCTCGTCGCCGCGCCGTTCCCGGCGGGCGTCACGGCGGCGGAGCTGGACACGTTCATGGGCGCCGCGCTGCAGCACGCGTCCAGCAACAAGGGTGGCCTGCCCCGGGGCTTCCAGACCGGCGTGGCCGCCATCGTGGTGGCAGTGACCCAACGGCCGTCGCCCGAGGCCGTCGCATGGGCGACGAAGGTGCACGGTCGCAACTTCGCCGCCTTCCCGTGGCCGGTGCTGGTCGACATCGAGTCGCACACGGCTGTCCAACCCAACCGGATGGTGATCGGGGGGCTGTACTCGTCCTACCTGAAGGGCCTCGGCCGCAGCCTGGCGATCGAGCCGATCACCGCCGCCGGGTGAGGTGGGTCAGCTGGGGGCGGTGGCGCGGAACTCCGCGGGGCCCTCGGCCACGGCCGCGATCACCTCGGCGGCCGGAAGGGTGTCGTCGACGGGTCGCATGATCCAGGTCGTGCCCGCGGCTGCGTAGGGCGCGAGGTCCTCGGCCTCGGTCTCCATGACGACGTCGTAGCCGTCGAGGCTGCCCCGCTCGGTCCGCACGACGTCGAGCATCACCTTCAGCTGGTCGACGTCCGTGTTGACCGGGAACAGGCCGTCGAGCCGAGCGGCCCGCCGCACCGGCCGGGTCGCGCCGCCACCGCGGGCCGCGCCCCACAGCGGGATGCGGGGCTGCTGCACCGGTCGGGGCAGGAACTGTCCTCGGGCGGTGAAGTGCTCGCCGTGGTGGTCGACCGCCTCGCCCGACCACAGCGCCTGCAGCACCTCGAGTGCCTCGTCGAGGAGCGCGGCCCGGGCCTTGTCGTCGACCTCCTCGCCGAAGCGCGCCAGCTCGTCACCGCTGTTGACGCCGAGGCCGACGCCGAAGATCAGCCGGCCGTGCGACAGCTGATCGAGGGTGACCGTCTCCCGGGCCACCTTCTGAGGCCGCCGCCGGGCCAGCGGGGTGATCATGGGGCCGAGGCGGATCCTCGTCGTCGCCGCGGCGATCGCTGCGCACAGGATCCACGGGTCGGGGACCAGTGCCCGCTCGGGCTCGTGGGGCCGGGCGATGTGGTCCCAGAGGAACAGGCCGTCCCAACCGGCAGCCTCGGCCGCGACGGCGAGGTCGACCACGACGGCGGGATCGCTGAACTCTCCGAACGGCGGCAGGTAAAGGGCGTGGCGCATCGGCCGGAGGCTACGCGAGGCTGCCCGCCATGCCGCGGGACTACGTCATCCGCCAGGCCACCGACGCCGACATCGACGAGGTGATCCGCCTCCGGGAGCTGATGTTCACCTCCCTCGACTTCCCCGCGGCCGAGCCCTTCTGGCACGACGCCGCCGGCCGCTGGCTGCGGGAGGGCTTCGCCCGGGACGAGGTGGCGGCGTTCGTGGCCGACCTCGACGGCCGGGTGGTCGGCGGGGGCGTCGGCATGCTCGAGCGCCGCATGCCCGGGCCCGGCAACGGCCTGCACGGCTACATCATGTCGATGGCCACCGATCCGGACCACCGGGGACGGGGCATCGCCGGGGGAGTGGTGGACGCGCTGCTGGCCTGGTTCACCGACCGGAACGTCGCCACCGTCGACCTGCACGCCTCGGCCCAGGGCGACCCGGTCTACCGGGCCCGGGGCTTCACCGAGAGCAAGTACCTGGCGCTCCGCTGGCACCCCTCGGGCTGACCTTCGGCGAGCTCCGAAATCGGCTTGTGCATGAGTATGCACGGCTGCGTATTATGAGTCGGTGACCTCGGTCGGCATCGTCGGGGCCTCCGGGTTCACGGGGGCGGAGCTGTTGCGCTTGTGCGCGCAGCACCCGAGCTTCGACGTCAAGCTCGCCACCGGCGACAGCCAGGCCGGTAGCCGGGTCACCGACCTCTACCCGAGCCTCGCCGCGGCCTATGGGGGCATGACCTTCGCCCCCTACGACCCCACCGCGCTGGACGGCCTCGACCTGGTGTTCCTCGGGCTGCCCCACGGCGCCTCGCAAGGGGTCGTCCCCGAGCTGCGGGGCCGAGTCGGCAAGATCGTCGACCTCGCCGCCGACTTCCGGCTCGAGGACCCGGGGCTGTACCCCACGTGGTACGGCGAGGCCCACGGCGAGCCGGACCTCCTCGCCGAGTTCACCTACGGGCTGCCCGAGCTGTTCCGCATGCAGATCCAGGGCGCCGCCGACGTCGCGGCGCCGGGGTGCTACCCCACGACGGCGACGCTGGCGCTGGCGCCGCTGCTGCAGCACGGCCTCGTCGAGCCCGACGGCATCGTGGTCGACGCGGCCAGCGGGGTGTCGGGCGCCGGCCGGCCACCCAAGCCGAACACCACGTTCTGCACGGTGGACGAGGACTTCACCGCCTACGGCCTGATGACCCACCGGCACACGCCCGAGATCGAGCAGGCGCTGAGCAAGGTTGCCGACACCTCGGTGCAGGTGCTGTTCACGCCCCACCTGGCCCCGATGAACCGGGGGATCCTGGCCACCTGCTACGCCCGGCCCACAGAGCCGGGCATCACGACCTCGCAGCTGCTGGACGTGCTGCACCAGGCCTGGCGGGGCGAGCCGTTCGTGGTCGTCACCGACAGGCCACCGTCCACCAAGGCGACCCTGGGATCGAACGTGGTGCACGTCACTGCCGTGGCCGACCCCCGGACCGGGTGGGTCGTCGCCCTGGCGGCCCTCGACAACCTGGTCAAGGGAGCGTCGGGTCAGGCCGTGCAGTGCGCCAACCTCATGATCGGGCTGCCCGAGGCCACCGGCCTCCCGACGACAGGGCTCTATCCATGAGCGTTACCGCTGCTGGGGGGTTCGTCGCCAACGGGGTGGCGAGCGGGATCAAGCCGTCGGGCGATGCCGACCTCGCCCTCGTGGCCACCAGCGACGGCGTCGCCGTGCCGGCTGCCGCCGTGTTCACCCAGAACCTGGTCGTCGCCGCGCCCGTCACCACCACCCGGGCCCACCTCGCTGCCACCGGCGGGCGCGCCGCGGGGGTCATCCTCAACAGCGGCAACGCCAACGCCTGCACCGGCACCCAGGGCGCCGAGGCGGCCGAGCGGATGTGCGCCGAGGCGGCGTCGGCCATCGGGAGCCGGCCGGAGGAGCTGCTGGTGTGCTCGACGGGGCTCATCGGGCCGCAGCTGCCGATGGAGCTGGTCACCAAGGCGGTGCCGGGCCTGGCCGACGGGCGGGGCTCGACGCCTCGCCACGCGATCGCCGCCGCCGAGGCGATCATGACGACCGACACCCGGTACAAGCAGACGGCTGTGCGAGGCGACGGCTTCGTCGTCGGCGGCATGGCCAAGGGGGCCGCCATGCTGGCCCCGAACATGGCGACCATGCTGGCGGTGCTCACCACCGACGCCTCGCTGACGCCGGTCGAGCTGCAGGCGGCGCTGGCGGCCGGGGTGGCCGACTCGTTCAACGCCATGTCGGTCGACGGGTGCACGTCGACGAACGACACGGTGCTGCTGCTGGCTGGCGGCCGGGCGGGCCCGGTCGACTCGGCGGGCT
>Ga0075421_100000105_pt1 | contig 68711 bp, 55 predicted proteins | sample SoiMetdeltSBSDD5_FD_75292 | JGI IMG/M metagenome (GOLD analysis project Ga0075421, IMG submission 75292) | Bulk soil microbial communities from a Populus tree surrounding site in Tennessee, USA - Soil MetaG P. deltoides SBSDD5 | ecosystem: Environmental > Terrestrial > Soil > Tree plantation... | reverse complement strand
GGGGGTGACCATCAACGCCCGCGCGCTCGACCAGCCGCAGAACCCATTGCTGTCGCTGCTGATCAGCTTCGGTCCGGCCATCCTCCTGATCGCCGGCTTCCTCTGGCTATCGCGGAGAGCCGGGGTTGGTCGGCGCTGATCTGCGGAACCTGGTGAACGAGGCCGCGCTCCAGGCGGCTCGACGGGGCGCCGACGCCGTCCACCAGGTTGACTTCCAGGACGCGCTAGAGAAGCTGATCCTCGGCCCTGCGCGCGAGCTGCTGCTGAGCGACGACGAGCGCGAGCGGGTCGCCTACCACGAGGGTGGGCATACCATCCTCGGCCTGGTCGTTCGTGGCGCGGACCCGGTCAACCGGGTGACGATCATCCCGAGGGGCCAGGCGCTGGGCGTAACGTACCAGCGGCCGGAGGCCGACCGACACAACTATCACGAGGGATACCTTCGAGCGCGCATCACCGGCGCGCTGGGCGGGCGGGCGGCCGAGGAGGTCGTCTACGGCTCGCGCACGACCGGGTCGGAGAGCGACATGGAGCAGGCGACCAGCCTGGCCCGCCAGATGGTCACACGCTGGGGGATGAGCGAGGCGCTCGGGCCGGTGACGCTAGCCTCGCGCGACAACCAGTTCCTGCCGGGCCAGGGCGGGTTCGGGACGCAGGGCGGAGCCGGCCTCAGCGAGGCGACCAGCCAGCTCGTGGACGGCGAGGTCCGGCGCATCCTGGACGAATGCTACGACGACGCGGTCCGACTGCTGCGCGAGCACCGCCGTCAGCTCGAGGTGCTGGCGCAAGCGTTGATCCAGCACGAGACGCTCGACGAGCAAGAGATCCTCACCGTGACCGGCCTGCCTTCAGCGCCGCACCTGGAGACCATGCCGATCCCGGCCGGCCGCAACGGGACAGCCTGATCTCGAGAGGTGCTGCCACTGACGTCGCGCGGTCTGGGGCATGTGATCGCGTACTCGATGCGATTGGCCGCCGCTCCTCGACGCGCCGCCTGAGCAGCCGATCAGCCGAAGGTACCACTCCACTCACTCCAATCGCCGATGGCAGGCGCTGAGGGCGTTGCCATGATGGAGATGAGGCACCAGGCCGGACTGGCGGTGCCAGTCCGGTCGCGCTGAGAGGGAGCCCACGAATGATCCAGACCGAGATTGCACAGGCGAGCCCAGGGGTGCTCGGTCCCGACGAGGTGCCCGTGCGGCTCCGAGTCAACGGGCGCGAGGTTACGCTCCGAGTCGATCCGAGGACGACGTTGCTCGACCTCCTGCGGGAGCGGCTCGGCCTGACCGGTTCGAAGAAGGGGTGCAACCACGGCCAGTGCGGCGCCTGCACCATCTTGATCGACGGTCGGCGGGCCAACGCCTGCCTCGCGCTCGCCCTCGTGTACGACGGCGCCGAGATCACCACCATCGAGGGGTTGGCCGAGGGCGACACGCTCCATCCGATCCAGGAGGCGTTCATCGCCCGGGACGCGTTCCAGTGTGGCTATTGCACGCCCGGCCAGATCATCTCAGCCGTCGCACTGCTCCAGGAGGGCGCTCCGACCGACGACGCGATCCGTGAGGGGATGAGCGGCAACATCTGCCGCTGCGGGACCTACCCGAACATCGTCGACGCGATCCGCGACGTCCGGGACGGGGCCCGCTAGCCCTGGCAGGTGGAAGGAGGCACAGGCATGCATCCGTTCCAGTACGTCAGAGCAACCGACCCGGACACAGCGGTCGCGTACGCCGCCGCCCAGGCCGGAGCGACCTTCCTGGCCGGCGGCACCGGACTGGTCGATCTGATGAAAGAGGGCGCCGAGCGGCACTCGCTCTTGATCGACGTCAACCGGTTGCCGCTGGCCGGTATCGAGCCGAGTGGAGACGGCGTCCGGATCGGCGCGCTCGCTCGCAACAGCGACGTCGCCAACCATTCAACGATCCGCGAGCGGTATCCGCTGGTGTCGCAGGCGATCCGAGCCGGGGCGTCGGCCCAACTGCGCAACATGGCATCCGTCGGCGGCAACGTCATGCAGCGGACCCGCTGCCTGTACTTCCGCGACCTCGCCTATCCGTGCAACAAGCGCGATCCGGGCACCGGCTGCCCGGCGATCCACGGCTTCAACCGCTCGCACGCCATCTTCAGCGCTAGCGGCTACTGCGTCGCCACCCACCCGTCCGACATGTGCGTGGCGTTGATGGCGCTGGATGCCGTGGTCCAGACGCGTGGCGTCGACGGTGCGCGCAGCACCCCGATCGCGGATTTCTACCTGCTGCCCGGCGCCACGCCCGACCGGGAGACCGTGCTGGAGCCGGGCGAGCTGGTGACGGCGGTCGACCTGCCGGCGCCGGTTGGCGGTCGCGCCCACTATCTGAAGGTGCGTGATCGGGCCTCCTACGAGTTCGCGCTGGTCTCGGTCGCGGCGGTCCTCGACGTGGAGGGCGGCGTCATTCGAGCGGCCCGGCTCGCGGCCGGCGGGGTCGCACCGAGGCCGTGGCGGCTCCACGAGTCCGAGGCGATGCTGATCGGCCGGCGCCCGGAAACGGCAGTCTTTCGCGAGGCCGCCGAGCGGGCCGTCGAGGGCGCGCGGCCACTGGCGCACAACGGATTCAAGGTCGAGCTGCTGAAGCGCACCATCGTCCGGGCACTCGAAGAAGTGGGAGGCCCCGCATGACGACTGCCAGCATCGGAAGGCCGCTCCCGCGCGTCGACGGACGCCTCAAGGTGACCGGTGCGGCGACGTACGCCGCCGAGGCCGATGTGCCAGGGCTAGCCTATGCCGTACAGGTCGTCAGTACGATCGCGCACGGCCGGATCGCGGCGCTCGACGCCAGCGAGGCCGAGGCGGCGCCCGGCGTGCTCGCCGTGCTCACCCACCTGAACGCGCCGACGCTGCCGTACCTGGAGCATTGGAGCCTCATCGATCCGGCCGTCGGCGAGCGGCTGCACGTGCTTCAGGACGATCGGGTCCGTTTCAACGGGCAGCCGGTGGTGGTCGTGGTGGCCGAGACCGTGGAGCAGGCCGAGCACGCGGCCACGCTCGTGCGCGTGAGCTACGCCGAGGAGCCGGCCGACCTCGACCTCCCGGCGCGGCTCGACCAGGCGATCACGCCGGAGGCCGGTCTGCCCGCGGGCTCGTCCCATCTCGCCGACTATCAGCGCGGCGACCCGGATGGCGCGCTTGCGGCCGCCGACGCGCGAGTGGACCACGAGTACTGGATCGCCCGCGAGAACCACAACCCGATGGAGCCCCACGCGACCGTCGCCCGCTGGGACGGCGAGCGGCTGACGCTCTGGGACAAGAATCAGTGGGTCACCAACGCGCGCGACGAGATCGCGGCGGTGTTCGGGATGCCGGCCGACAACGTCCAGGTGATCTCGCCGTTCATCGGCGGCGCCTTCGGGACCACCCTTCGCACCTGGCCCCACGTGACGCTCGCCGCGCTCGCGGCCCGGCAGGTCGGTCGGCCGGTCAAGCTGGTCCTCTCGCGCCGCCAGATGTTCGCCGGGACCGGCTGCCGGGCCGAGACCTGGCAGCGGGTCGCCCTGGGCGCCACGCGCGACGGCCGGCTCACCAGCATCGTGCACGAGGCGACGGCCGAAACCTCGACCTACGAGCAGCACACCGAGTCGACGCTCAGCGCGACGCGGTTCCTCCATGCCAGCCCGAACGTGCGGACAGGCTACCGGCTCGTTCCGCTCCACGTCCACACGCCGAACCACATGCGCGCGCCCGGCGAGGCGAGCGGGGTCTTCGCCCTGGAGTGCGCCCTGGACGAGCTCGCCCACGAGATCGGTCTCGACCCGGTCGAGCTCCGGCTCCGGAACGAACCGGAGCAGGACGACGAGTGGGGGCTGCCGTTCTCGAGCCGATCGACGCGCGAATGCTACCGGGTCGGGGCCGAGCGATTCGGGTGGTCGGCGCGGCATCCCCGGCCGCGCTCGATGCGAGACGGCCACTGGCTGATCGGCTGGGGCATGGCGACGGCGACCTATCCGACGCTGCGCGCGCCGGCCAGTGCCCGTGCGCGGCTGCTGGCCGATGGTAGCGCGGTCGTCGAGGCCGCCGCCAGCGACATGGGGCCGGGCACGTACACCTCGCTGACCCAGGTCGCGAGTGAAGCGCTGGGGCTGCCTCCGGAGCGGGTGCGCGTCGTGATCGGCGACTCCAGGCTCCCGACGACGCCGGTGCACGGCGGCTCGATGACGATGGCCAGCGTCGGGTCGGCGGTCCAGGCGGCCTGCCTGGAGGCCCGTGCCCGCCTGCTCGAATTCACCGCCGAGCCGAACGAGAGCTACCAGCGCATCCTGGCGCGGGCGGGAGTGGACGCAATCGAGGCCGAGGCAACCTCGGGGCCCGGCGACCAGGGGGCACGCTTCTCGATGCACGCCTTCGGCGCGGTGTTCGCCGAGGTGGCCGTCGACGCCAACCTCGGCCAGACCCGGGTCCGCCGGCTGGTCGGCGCGTACGGGGCTGGCCGGATCGTCAACCCGACCCTGGCGCGCAGCCAGGCGATCGGCGGCATGGTCGGCGGGATCGGCATGGCGCTGATGGAGCACACCGTGATCGACCGCCAGAACGGGCACGTGCTCAGCGCCAATCTGGCGGAGTACCTGGTGCCGGTGAACGCTGACATCCAGCAGCTCGACGCGATCTTCGTCGAGGAGACCGACCCGCACGTCAACCCGCTGGGCGTCAAGGGGCTCGGCGAGATCTCGCTGGTCGGCGTGGCGCCGGCGATCGCCAACGCGGTGTTCCACGCGACCGGCCAGCGCATCCGCACGCTGCCGATCACACCGGACATGCTGCTGCCGACTGCCTGGTCGACCACGTAAGCGCGCTCCGTCTCGCAGGGGGTGCAGCAACCGCGCCAACCGGTGGCCGCCCAGCATCGCCCGACGCCGGCGGCCGACGCCGCGTCCGGTCGGCGGGCGCGCCGCTCCTGCGAGCGTACGTCAGGGTGGGAGATGGAGACAAAGGGAGCAGCTGTTGAGCCCGTGACGATCGTCGTCAGCCGCGACGTCGTGCCGGGGCACGAGGCAGAATATCACGAGTGGATCCACCGGGTGATCGCGGCCGCTGCCCGCTTTCCAGGAAACCTCGGCGCCACGGTGCTGGTACCGGACGTCCCGACCTCGAGCCGACGCATCGTCATCCACCGCTGGGCCGACGAGCGGTCGATGCACACCTGGGAGCTCTCCGAGGAGCGCAATCGCCTCCTGCGGGAGGCCGATGCCTTCTCGACCCACCACGATCAACGGGCGACCGGCCTGGAGACGTGGTTCGCGCTGCGTGACCTTGGGGTGGTGAGGCCGCCTCCCCGCTGGAAGATGTACCTGGTCACCCTCATCGGCGCCTATATCGTCGGGCTGCTGCTGGCAACGCTGCTGGCGCCGCTCTTGACGGACGTGCCGCTGCTCATCCGTCAAGCCGCGATCACGGTGGCATTCACGGGCTTACTCACGTTCGTTGTCCTGCCACGGCTGACCCGGCTCTTACGACGTTGGCTGTATGAGCCGAGCGCAGGGGGCTACGCGCGCTACGGTTCGTGAGCTCTGCCTAGATTCGACCTGCGCACCGGCTCAGGCCCCCACCAGGACGCCATGCGTGCCGACTGCCGTGTCGGAGCCGAGATGGTCGAGCGCGGCCAGGCCGTTCCGAGCGGCGTAGAGCGCGAGCTGAGTTCTGGATGCCAGTCCGAGCTTCGAGAGGATGCCGCTCACGTGCGTTTTGACGGTCGACACCGTGACGCCGAGCTCCCGCGCGATCTGCTTGTTGGCCAACCCATGCGCGACCAGGTGCACGACCTCGGCCTCACGGCGGGAGAGGGCGTCGTGTCCCCCGGCCGGCCGGACCATCCGAGCGGCCATCTGCGCGGGCAGCACGACCTGGTCAGTACCTGCTCCACGAATGGTGCGCAGCAGATCGTCGATCCGGGCATCTTTGAGGAGGTACGCGGCTGCCCCGGCCCGGATCGCCTCGACGGCCGAGGCGTCCTCGTCGACGCCGGACGTGACGACGACCTGGGTGTTGGGGATCTCCGAGCGAATCCGCCTGGTCGCCGAGATGCCGTCCACGGTGGGCATCGACAGGTCGATCAGGAGGACGTCCGGACGAAGCTGCCGGGACAGACGCACGGCTTCGGCGCCGTCATCCGTCTCGCCGATCATCTGAAGGTCGGGTTCTTTTGCGATCACACTTTTGAGCCCGTGGCGGAGAATCGGCTGGTGGCTGGTGATCAGGACACGGAGGGTCGCTCGGCCGGCGGCGGGGCGGGCGACGGACACGGGGTCCAGTCGGCTGTCCGCCCATTCACGTCGATCTGCGCTGCTCTGTTTCTCCGGTTCGAGTGTCGCGCTTGCCATCGTTTTCTCCCGTTGCTCGGCGCTCCCGCCGTCTGCACACGCTCCACGCTGAGGTGAGGCGAGCATCCCATCTGCCTGTTGTCACTTGTAAACTGAAAGTTAGTCCGTTTCATTCCACCTCGTACTCGGTTCCGGGGAAAGGTTGTTCGGCGCCGGTCGGACGGATCGGGCGCGGACTCCACCGGCCTCGTATCGGCTACTGGCAACCGTGCCCTACGTGGTTTCGGATTCAGGCGCCCCGCGGGATGTCGCGCGTTCCTCCAGCCGCCTCGGCGCCATCGGGCGGAGCGGCCACCAGACCCCGTCCGCCTGAAGCCAGACGTGGCCGCTTCCAGTCGGCTGGGGCTCGAAGCCTCGCAGGACTGACCGTCACGGCGCGCCTCGCTCGACGGGCTGTCTGAGCAACCGGTCAGCCGAAGGTACCACTGCGCTCACTCCAGTCGCCGATGGCAGCCCCGCGCGGGGGGAGCGATGCTGGAGACGAGGCGCGGGCCTGTGCGACAGCACCACGAGACCCGGCCAGAGGAGGTGCTATGTCGCCACCCAAACGTCAGTCCGTCACCCGCCGCGACTTCATCGCCACGATGGCCGCGATGAGCGCGGCGGCCGGCGCATTCGCCCTGTCCGCCGGTGGGGTCAGCGCCGCCCCGTTGTCGGTCGCCGCACCCCATGACTCGCTCGGATCTACCGCTCGTACCGCCGGCCATCTCGCCGCAGCCGCGACGTCCACATCGGACACCGCTGGAGTGAACCCCATGATCGACCAGATGACCTCCGCCCAGGCGCAGAACACCGCCATCCGCCCATTCGTCGTCGACATTCCGGACGCGGATCTCGACGACCTTCGCCAGCGCATCAACGCGACAAAGTGGCCGGAGCGCGAGCAGGTCTCCGATTCGTCGCAGGGTGTGCCGCTCGCGACCATGCAGAAGCTCGCTCGCTACTGGGCGTCCGACTACGACTTCCGCAGGCTCCAGGCGAAGTTGAACGCCGTGCCGAACTTGATGACCGAGATCGACGGCCTGGACATCCATTTCATCCACGTCCGTTCGCAGCACGAGAATGCGCTGCCGATAATCGTGACGCACGGGTGGCCCGGTTCGATCGTCGAGCAGTTGAAGATCGTCGAGCCGCTGACCAATCCCACCGCCTACGGCGGCAGCGCATCGGACGCCTTCGACCTGGTGATTCCCTCGCTGCCGGGCTACGGCTTCTCCGGCAAGCCGACGGAGCCCGGGTGGAACCCCGTTCGCATCGCCCGGGCATGGGCGACGCTGATGCAGCGCCTCGGCTACACGCGGTACGTGGCGCAGGGCGGTGACTGGGGCAACGCCGTCACCGAGTTTATGGGCGTGCAGGAGCCGGCGGGCTTGCTCGGCATCCACACCAACATGCCGGCCGCCGAGCCAATCAGCATCTCGAAGGCGCTCGCGGCCAATGAGGCACCGCCGACCAATCTGACGGCCGACGAGCTCAACGCCTGGAACCAGCTGGACTTCTTCAACAAGAACGGGCTGGGCTACGCCATCGAGATGAACAATCGTCCGCAGACGCTGTACGGGATCGTCGATTCGCCGATCGGCCTCGCGTCCTGGATGCTCGACCACGACGCACGCAGCCAGGAGATGATCGCCCGCGTCTTCGACGGAGAAGTGCAATCCGGCGTCCTCACCCGGGACGACATCCTGGACAACGTCACGCTCTACTGGGTGACGAACACCGCGATCTCCTCGGCGCGTCTCTACTGGGACAACGCGCACCATCCGACGGGCGGCTTCTTCGACCCCAGGGGGATCAAGATCCCGGTCGCGGTCAGCGTCTTCCCAGACGAGATCTATGCCGCCCCGGAGACGTGGGTCCGGGCTGCGTATCCCAACTTGATCTACTTCAACAAGCTCGACAGGGGCGGGCATTTCGCGGCCTTCGAGCAGCCGGCGCTGTTCACGCAGGAGATGCGGGCGGCCTTCCGGTCGCTGCGCTGAGGGGCGCAACCCGGCACGCGGGCACAGCGTGATGTCCGCGTGCCGGGCCAAGCACCTGCGACCAAAGTACGGCGCTCCTCACTCCAGTCGCCGATGGCAGGCGCCCCTGACGGTGTCATGCTGAAGGTGAGGCACGGGGCCGTGCGACAGCACCAGGAAGCCCCACCGGAGAAACGTCATGTCACCGAAGATCCAGTCCTTCAGCCGGCGCGGCTTCATCGTCAGGATGGCCGCGACGAGTGCCGCCGCGGGCGCATTCGTCCTGTCCGCCAGTGCGGCAAGCGCCGCCCCGTCGAACGTCTCGATCGACGTCCCAATCCGCCATTCCCTCGTCCCGCGAGCAGGGCGAGGCGAGGATGAAATCACACGCTCCGCTCGAAGCACTGGAACAAACCCGATGAGCAATCAACTGACCTCTTCAAGCGACCCGAGCAAGGCGACGGTCGTGCTGGTCCACGGTGCGTTCGCCGATTCGTCCAGTTGGAACGGCGTCGTCTCGCGGCTGCTCGATCAGGGGTACCCGGTCGTCGCCGCCGCGAACCCGCTGCGCGGGCTGAAGGCCGATACGGCGTACCTCACCAGCGTCCTCGCCAGCATCCAGGGGCCGGTCGTGCTGGTTGGCCACTCCTACGGCGGCGCGGTGATCACCAACGCCGCGACGGGCAACAGCAACGTGATCGGTCTGGTCTACGTCGCCGCCTTCGCACCGGACGAAGGCGAGGCGGCCGGCGAGCTGCAGGACCGCTTCCCGGGCAACACGCTCGGCCAGGCGCTGGCGCCCCCGGTCGGGCTGCCCGACGCCGGCGCGGAGGTATCCATCCAGCAGGACAAGTTCTGGACGCAGTTCGCCGCCGACATCCCTGAGGCCGACGCGAAGCTCGCGGCCGCGACCCAGCGCCCGGTCTCGCTCGCCGCCTTCACCGATCCCTCCGCCGCCCCGGCCTGGAGGACAGTCCCGTCCCGATTCGTCTACGGAGACCAGGACAAGGCTATCCTGGCGGCCCTCCATGCCTTCATGGCGGAGCGGGCCGGTTCGCGGCAGACCGTCGCGATCAAGGGCGCTTCGCACGTGGTGATGATCTCGCACCCCGACGAGGTGGCCGAGATGATCCAGCAATCGGCACTGGCCCACACGCTCACCGCGTCCGTGGCCTGACGATCCGCACTCGTGCTGATGGCGCGGGCTGAGCTCGCGACTCACGCCAGCACAGCCCGCGCTGCACCCAATCGGCGGCGGCGCCGAGAAATGAACCACGATGCTCTCCCATACGCGAATCACGACCCCTTTCACCCGCGAGTCCACCGCCGACGAGGTGCTCGCGGGCGTCGATCTGACGGGGAAATGTGCCATCGTGACCGGCGGGGCATCAGGAGTTGGTGCCGAGACCGCCCGCGCGCTGGCTTCGGCAGGCGCCGAGGTGACGCTGGCGGTCCGGGATACTCAGGCCGGCGAACGGGCCGCGGCCGAGATGCGGACGAGCACAGGGAGTAGGAGCATCGTCGTCGCTCCGCTCGACCTGGCCGACCGTGTCTCCATTACCTCGTTCACGGCGGCATGGCGTGGCGCTTTACATGTGCTTGTCAACAACGCCGAGGTTACGATGTCGCCTGCACTCACTCGCACAGGAGAGGGCTGGGAGCTGCAGTTCGCCGCCAACCACCTCGGGCACTTCGAACTGGCGCTCGGACTGCATGCGGCGCTGGCTGAGGCAGGTCGGGCCAGGATGGTCGTGGTGAGCTCCGGCGGGCACATGCTCTCGCCGGTCATCTTCGACGACATCTCCTTTGCCTTCCGCCTCTACGCTCCCGGGCTGGCCTATGGACAGTCCAAAACGGCGAACGCGCTGTTCGCCGTGGGTGCCAACGCTCGGTGGTTCGGCGACGGCATCACGGTCAACGCCGTGAATCCCGGTGCTGCACAGCCCCTGCTCCAGCGCCGTCTGGATGGAAACGGCAAGTTGCTGTCAGCGCCACGGACATCCGTACAACAGGCGGCTGCGACCTCGGTGCTCCTGGCCACCTCTCCGCTCCTGGAGGGCGTCGGCGGCCGCTACTTCGAGAACTGCAACGAGGCCGAGCGCGTCACACGCCGTACGGATGATCTCCGGGGCGTCGCACCGTACGCGCTCAATCCTGAGAACGCAGATCGTTTGTGGGGCGAATCGGTGGATATGCTCGCCGACTGATCCCGCGCCAGAGCTCAGATACGCTCGATCGTCTCAGTCAAATATTCGACCCGCTCTACGACGACGTCTGCCCCGTGTCGTTGTGACCCGAGCCATCTCACTGTTAGCGCCTGCCGACCTCGCCGACGGGCAACTACACTGCCGGTGCCTGTGCGTTAGTTTCGCGCAGCTGACGCTCGTCAGCTCCTGGGTGTGGAGGGGGCGCCATCGTGCCACCGGCCGGCGAAAAGTCTGTCGAGAGCTTTCGAGGGCTCGTCCTGCAACTGCGCGGTCGGACCGGCCTGACGCAGCGTGAGCTGGCCACGCGGGTCGGCGTGAACGTCAGCTCGGTCCAGGGCTGGGAAGCCGGCGACAACTATCCGGGCATCGCGAGCCTGAAGGCGCTTATCGTGGTGAGCCTGCAAGGCGGTGGCTTCTCTGCTGGACGTGAGCGCGAGGAGGCGCGGGCGCTTTGGGCGGCCGCCCTGCGCGACGCCCCGCGATTCCGGACTCCCTTCGACACTGCCTGGTTCGATCATATCGTCGTCGGACGCAACGAGCCTGTCCAGAACGACACCCAGCGCACGGTGGCGGCAGGGCTCGCACCGCCCACGGCACCCAGCACCGCACACCGAGAGTCCTGGGGCGAAGCCCCGGACGTCGCCAACTTCGTGGGCCGCGTCGGCGAGCGTGCGACGCTCAGGCGCTGGGTGCTGGACGATTGGAGCCGGCTGGTCGCCGTGCTCGGGCTGGGTGGCATCGGGAAGACGCTCCTGACGAGCCGGGTCGCCCGGGATCTCGCGCCAGCATTCGACTACGTCTTCTGGCGCAGCCTCCGGGACGCGCCAGCGCCTGGCGAGTGGCTGACAGAGGCACTCCGCTTCCTCGCGCCGAACGACCCCGGCCCATCGCAGGGCGAATCCGCGCAGGTCAGGCGGCTGCTGGAGCTGCTGCGCGACGCTCGCTGCTTGCTGGTTCTGGACAACTTCGAGACGGTGCTCCAGCCTGGTGGCAGCGCCGGCGACTATCGTCCCGGCTACGAGCGGTACGGCGCGCTGATCCGCCAGGTTGCCGAAGCGCCGCACCGGAGCTGCCTCGTTGTCACCAGTCGCGAAGAGCCGGCCGAGCTCGGGCCACTACTGGGCGAGCGCGGGCCGGTCCGGACACTCGAGCTCGCCGGGCTTGGGGACGAGGACGGACGCGCGCTGCTGAGCGACAAGCAGTTAGTCGGCGACGAGGCAACATGGCAGGCGCTGGTCCGGCATTGCGGCGGCAATGGCCTGGCACTCAAAATCGTGGCCGAGACGACCCGCGAGGTGTTCGACGGCTCCATCTCCGACTTCCTGGAGCACGCGACCGCGGCGCCGACCGTCATGGTGGGCGGCGTGCGCGAGCTGCTCAGGGGGCAAGTTCAGCGCCTCTCGAGCCTCGAGCAGGAGTTGCTGCGCCGCATGGCCGTGGAACGCGAGCCGGTCGGCCTCCTGGATCTGGCGGCGATGCTCCACCCGCGCATCGCTCGTGCCGCGACGCTCGGGGCACTCGAGGGGCTGCGACGGCGGTCGCTGCTCGAACGGACCGAGTGGGGGCCGCTGTTCGTCCTGCACTCGGTCGTGCTGGAGTACGTCACTGACCAGTTCGTCGAGGATGTCGCCCAGGAATTGGCGCTGGGCGAATTGGATGTCCTGCTTCGCCAGCCCCTGCTGAAGGCAACGGGGAAAGACTACGTGCGCCGGAGCCAGGAGCGGCTGGTCGCCGCCACGCTCCTGGAGCGACTGGTCGAGAGTCTTGGGAGCGCTCGGGCGGCCGAGCAACGGCTACTGAGTCTGCTCGACAAGCAGCGCAGGCGGCCGGTGGAGGAGCAGGGTTACGGCCCGGGCAACCTCGTCAACCTGCTGCGGCTGCTGCGCGGCGATCTCAGAGGTGCCGATCTCTCCGGGTTGGCGATTCGTCAGGCCTACTTTCAGGAGGTCGAGGCGCACGGTGCCACCTTTGCGGGCGCTCACCTCGCAGAAACGGTGCTCGGCGAGGCGTTCAGTAACCCCATGTCGCTGGCGCTCAGCACGGACGGCGCCTACCTTGCGGCCGGCACAGCTGACGGCGAAGTCTGCCGCTGGCGGCTTGCTGACCGCACGTTGTTGGCGCCGCTGCCGGGGCACACCGGCCAGGTGATGGGCGTGGCGCTCAGCGGTGACGGCCGGCTGGTCGCGAGCGGAGGTGGTGACGGTCTCATACAGCTCTGGATGGCAGAGCGTGGTCGGGTCCCGTCCATCCTGCGAGGTCACACCGACGTCGTACGCAGCGTGGCGCTGACCGGCGATGGGCGAGTGATTGCCAGTGGCAGCCTCGATGGAACCGTCCGGCTCTGGGCAGTGGACAGCGGGCTGCCGATAGCGGTCCTGCACGGACACACGGGCGAGGTGTACGCCGTGGCCATCAGTAGGGATGGCAGACTCGTCGCCAGCAGCGGGGTCGACGGGGTGATAAGGCTCTGGGATGCGAGGAGCGAGCGCTCGCTGGCGGTCCTGGACGGGCAGGCCGGCGGGATCCTGGGCGTCGCGCTGAGTGGTGACCGCGGGCTGGTGGCCAGCGGGGGCTTCGACGGAACGATCCGGCTCTGGAACGCCAGAAGTGAACGGCTGCTGGCCGCTCTGCGCGGGCACCGTGGCCTTGTCATGTCCGTCTCGATGAGCGGGGACGGCCGTCTGATCGCTAGCGGTGGTGCAGACGGAACAGTCCGGCTCTGGGGAGCAGAGGCCGTCCAGCACATCGGCGAGGAGGACCGGCAGCCACTCGTGACCCTACACGGTCACACAGGCGTGGTCCCGAGCGTGGCACTGAGCAGGGATGGCCGACTCGTGGCCAGCGGTAGCCTCGATGGGACGATCCGGATGTGGGAAACGGAAAACGGGCAGCCGCTGGCTGCGCTCCAGGGCCACACCGGCGGGATCCTGGGCGTGGCGCTGAGCGGGGACGGGCGACTGGCGGCCAGCGGGGCTGTCGATGGGACGGTCCGGATCTGGGAGGCGGAGAGCGGGCGGCTCCGCGCCACCCTCCACGGACACACCGGCAGCGTGCGCGGCGTAGCTCTGAGCGGCGATGGTCGCCTGTTAGCCAGCGGCGGCATCGACGAGTCGATTCGCCTCTGGGATGTGGGAAGGTGGGGAGCTGTTGGCAGCGATGCATGCGCACACCGGAGGGGTACGGGGCGTGGACCTGAGCAGGGATGGCCTCCTGGTCGCCAGCGCAAACTTTGACGGGACGATCCGGCTCTGGGAGACGGATGGCGGCCGGCCGCGCGCCACCCTGCACGGGCACGATGGTGGATCTCTCGGTGTCGCCCTGAGCAGGGACGGCCGGCTGTTGGCGAGCGGTGGCATGGATGGGATCGTCCGTCTCTGGGATGTGAAGGATGGACGATCGCTCGCAGCTCTGCACGGGCATCTGGCCGGGGTCTGGAGCGTGGCGTTTGATTGGGACTGCCGGCTCGTCGCGAGCGGCGGTGACGACAAAATGGTACGGCTGTGGGATGTGGCCAGCGGCCGCCTGCTGGCCACTATGCGTGCCCACACCGACGCCGTGCGAGGCGTGGCGTTGAGCAACGGTGCCCGTCGGGTGGTAAGCGGCAGCATCGACGGGTCGGTCCGACTCTGGGATACCGCGAGCGGGCGTCCGCTGACCGCCCTGCGGGGGCACCCCGGCGGCATCTGGGGTCTGGCGTTGAGCGACGACGGCGGCCTGGCAGCCAGTGGCGGCGTTGATGGGCTGGTCAGGCTCTGGGACGTGGATACTGGGGCCTTGCGGCACGCGCTACGCGCCGAGCGACGTTTCGAGGGGGCGGACATCACCGGGCTGTCCGGCGTCACCGAAGGCCAGCGGGGGACCCTTCTCGCCCTCGGCGCGATCGAGCGAAGCGGCCACACTACGCCCTCCAGCTAGCCCCGGCTCAGCTGCCGTTTGCCGATCGAAACGCGACGCGACGGACGGCTGATCAGACATGCGAAGCGTTGCGCTCGACGCGCCGCGTGAGCAACCGCTCAGCCGAAGGTACTACCGCGCTCACTCCAGTCGCCGATGGCAGCCGCTCGCGGCGGTGCGATGCTGGAGATGAGGCACCGGGCCGTGCGACAGCACCACGAAATCCGTCCAGAGGAGCTGCCATGTCAGCACAGAACCGTCAGTCCATCAGCCGCCGTGGCTTCCTCGCCGGGATTACCACATTCAGCGCAGCAGTCGGCGCGTTCGCGCTATCCGCCAGGGCGGCCAGCGCCGCCCCGTTGTCGGACCCCACGGCCGCGAAGATCATCAGCTCCGGCGCTGCTGCCAGCAGCCAGCGCGCCAACCAGGCGACGCCCACCGCTCACACCATCGGAGGGAACAGTACGCTCGATCCGATGACCTCCGTCCGCCAGGACACCACCATCCGCCCCTTCGTCGTCGACGTGCCGCAGTCAGACCTCGACGATCTCCGTTTCCGCCTTTCGCTGACCCGCTGGCCGGACCAGGAGACCGTCGCCGACCGATCCCAGGGCGTGCAACTGGCGAAGCTCCAGCCGCTCGTGCAGTACTGGGCCACGGACTACGACTGGCGCAAGATCGAGGCGAAGCTCAACGCCCTGCCGAACTACAAGACCCAGCTCGACGGGCTCGACATTCATTTCATCCACGTCCCGTCACGCCACCCGAACGCCCTGCCGCTGATCATGACCCACGGCTGGCCAGGCTCGATCTTCGAGATGCTGAAGATCGTCGCACCGCTCACCGATCCCACGGCGTACGGCGGCAACGCGGAGGACGCCTTTCACCTCGTCGTTCCCTCGATGCCCGGCTACGGCTTCTCGGAGATCCCGAGGCAGACCGGCGTGGACGCCGACTGGATGGCGCGCGAGTGGGACGTGCTGATGCAGCGTCTCGGCTACTCCCGCTACGTCTCCCAGGGCGGCGACTGGGGCTCGGTCGTCGCCGATCGGATGGCGCGATTCGCACCTCAGGGCCTGCTCGGTATCCACGTCAACATGCCGGCCACCGTGCCGCCGGAGATCGCGAAGGCGCTCCAGGCGGGCGAACCGACGCCGGCCAACCTGTCCGCCGACGAGAAGATCGCATACGAGGGGATGGACAAACTCTACAAGCTGGGATCCGGCTACGCGGGCATGATGGTGACACGCCCGCAGACGATCGGTTACAGCCTGAACGATTCGCCAGTCGGCCTCGCGGCCTGGTTCTACGACAAGTTCGCCGATTGGACCTACAGCGGCGGCGAGCCCGAGCGGTCGCTGACGCGCGACGAGATGCTCGACGACATCTCGCTCTACTGGTTCACCCGGACCGCGACGTCCGGCGCGCGGCTGTACTGGGAGAACAACGCCAACAACTTCAACGCGGTGGACATCTCGATTCCGGCGGCGGTGACGGTGTTCCCCGGCGAGATCTACCAGGCTCCGCGAAGCTGGACTGAGCGTGCGTACCACAACCTCATCTACTTCAACACAGTCGACAAGGGCGGCCACTTCGCGGCCTGGGAACAGCCGGAGCTGCTCGCCCAGGAGCTACGGGCGGCCTTCCGGTCGCTGCGCTAAGTGAGGAACGGTGGGCGGCGCCCGGCGAGACGCCGCCCACCACGGGAGGACTGAGATGTCGAGTGGTGTCAAGTCGAGTCGTCGGCGCTTCCTGGCAACGTCACTCGCCTCGCTGGCTGCCGCGCCGCTCGGCACGCTCGCCTGTTCTAGTCTACGCCCCGGCAGGACCGCGGCGGCAGAGACCTCGACGAATAAGGACGACAACGCCATGCAGCAGACTGCCCATCCAGCCAGCCCACTGCCCGTCGAAGGCAGGATGCCGCCCTTCGACGGCGCGACCGGGTGGCTCAACTCGCAGCCCTTGACGCCGGACGACCTGCGCGGCAAGGTCGTCCTGGTCGAGTTCCTGACCTACACCTGCATCAACTGGCTCCGGACGATGCCGTACGTCCGGGCATGGTCTGAGAAATACAAGGACTCCGGCCTGGTCGTGGTCGGCGTCCACACGCCCGAGTTCCCCTTCGAGAAGGACGTCGAGAACGTCCGCCACGCCATCGACGACATGCGGATCGAGTTCCCGATCGCGATCGACAGCGACTACGGGGTCTGGCGGGCCTTCGCCAACCATTACTGGCCGGCCCTCTACTTCGTCGACGCGCTGGGACGGATCCGGCATCACCGATTCGGCGAGGGCGAGTACGGGCGCTCGGAGATGGTCATCCAGCAGCTGCTCGCCGAGGCCGGGCAGAGCGGCGTCGATCAGGCCATCGTCCCGGTTGAGGGCGTCGGCGTCGAGGTCCAGGCCGATTGGGCCAACCTGAAGACGCCGGAGACGTACGTCGGCTCCCGGCAGGCGGAGCGGTTCGCGTCGCCCGGTGGTGCCCGGGTGGGCATGCGGCACGTCTACGCCGTGCCCGAGCGGTTGGGATTCAATCAGTGGGCCCTCGCCGGCGACTGGACAGTGGAACGGGGCAGCGCCATCTTGAACGAGCCCGGCGGGCGGATCGCGTACCGCTTCCACGCGCGCGACCTCCATCTCGTCCTGGGGCCCGCCACACGAGGAGAGTCTGTCCGATTTCGCGTGCTGATCGACGGCCAGGCGCCGGGCATCGCGCACGGCGTCGACGTGGACGAGCAGGGCTACGGGACCATTTCCGAGCAGCGACTGTACCAGCTCATCCGCCAGCCGGTGCCCATCGCCGACCGACGGTTCGAGATCGAGCTTCTTGACCCGGGCGCCGAGGCGTTCGCCTTCACGTTCGGCTGATCGCTAGAGAAAGACCCGTCCAAAGCAGACCGCGACGACGGTCACGACCTCTCCCTGAAAGGTACCTCCATGAACGCAATCTCCAGTGGTACAGCGTTGATCACGGGCGCCTCGTCCGGCATCGGCGCCGTCTACGCCGATCGTCTGGCACGTCGCGGCTACGACCTGATCCTCGTCGCCCGGAACCGAGACCGCCTCGACGCGATGGCAATCCACCTTGCCGACGAGACCGGCCGCTCCGTCCGGGTGATCGGCGCCGACCTGAACGACCGCGCCGATCTTCAGCGGGTCGAGCAGGTGCTACGCACCGATCCCTCCATCACGATGCTGGTCAACAACGCCGGCTATGGCTCGACGGCTCCGCTGCTCGACGCGGACGTCGACACGATGGTGCAGATGATCGACCTCAACGTCACGGCTCTGACGCGCCTGACCTATGCCGCCGCGCCGGCGCTCGTGGCGCGGGGCGGCGGAACCATCGTCAACATCGCGTCGGCGGTGGCGATCGCGCCCGAGCTGTTGAACGGCGTCTACGGCGGCACCAAGGCGTTTGTCCTGGCGTTCAGCCTCTCGCTCCAGAAGGAGCTGGCGGAGCGTGGGGTCCGCGTCCAGGCGGTGCTGCCGGGCGCCACGGAAACCCCATTCTGGGACATCGCCGGAACACCGGTCGATCAACTTCCGAGTCGAATCGTCATGACGACCAACGACCTGGTAGATGCCGCGCTCGCTGGCCTCGATCGCGGCGAGCTGGTCACGATCCCGTCGCTGCCCGAGTACGCCGAGTGGGAAGCGTACGAGGCAGCCCGCCAGCGGATGCTGCCGAAGCTCTCGCTGAGCGAGCCTGCCGAGCGGTACGGCGTGGCTCGGCCGGCTGCGCTCCGGTCCTGACCCCGGCACCGAGACCCACCAGGGAGTCAAGCATGTTCACACCGAAGCGTCAGTCACTCAACCGCCGAGGGTTCCTCTCGGCGGTTGCCTCCACGAGCGCGGCAGCCGGCGCATTCGCCCTGTTCGCCCCGACGGCGAGCGCCGTCCAGGCGCCCCCTCCTTCGTCGGGGCAAGCTCCGCCGACCGCGCAGCCGGGCCTTGCGAGCGCCCTGGCTGCCGAGAAGGGCTCGATTCACGTGTCGCAGACAGCACGCAGTACCACGGCTGGCACATTCGGCCCGCTCAAGCAGGTCGACGCCGGCGAGCTGAGCGTCGGCTACGTCGAGGTCGGCCCCGCCGATGGGCAGCCGGTCATCCTGCTCCACGGCTGGCCGTACGACATCTATAGCTTCGTCGACGTCACGCCGTTGCTGGCGGCACAAGGATACCGCGTGATCGTGCCGTACCTGCGCGGTTACGGCACGACCCGCTTCCTGTCGAATGACACCCCTCGAAATGCCCAGCAGGCCGCACTGGCCCTGGACACTATCGCCTTCATGGATGCGCTCGACATCCAGAAGGCCGTGCTGGGCGGCTTCGACTGGGGCGCGCGCACGGCCGACATCATCGCGGCGCTCTGGCCGGACCGCATCAAGGCTCTGGTCGCGGTGAGCGGCTACTTGATCGGCAGCCGTGAAGCCAACAAGAAGCCGTTGCCGCCGCAGGCCGAGCTGCAGTGGTGGTACCAGTTCTACTTCGCGACCGACCGCGGCCGGGCCGGCTACGAGGCGAATCGCCACGATTTCAACAAGCTGATCTGGCAGATCGCGTCGCCGAGGTGGGACTTCGACGACGCCACGTTCGATCGTACCGCGGCTTCGTTCGACAATCCCGATCACGTGGCGATCGTGATCCACAACTACCGCTGGCGGATCGGTGTGGCCGATGGCGATCCCCGGTTCGACGACCTGGAACTCCGACTTGCCGATGCACCGGTCATCACCGTCCCCACCATCACCCTCCAGGGCGACGCCGACGGCGCGCCGCGTCCGGATCCCGCATCGTACGCCGCGAAGTTCGTCGGCAAGTACGAACACCGGACTGTCACGGGCGGCATCGGCCACAACCTGCCCCAGGAAGCGCCGCAAGCTTTCGCGCAGGCCGTCATCGACGTCGATCGATTCTGATCGGCACCAGTGCCCGTCGGCCCGGCGGATCGCGTGGCGCCCTCCGCCGGGCACCGATTCGCGCCGTGTCCAGGAAAAGCAGGACGACCATGATGCCGGGCCGAAAGTGCCCGGCATTCGCCGTGGGCTGGCCCAGTACGCCCTCGACCCATTGGCCGCTGCTCGGCTGTGGCAGCTCTCCTTCGAGGTGCTCGCCGCCTGACCGCGTGTTAGCGAGGTTCTGTCAGGTCAGCCGTCGAGCAGGTCAATCGACACGTCCCAGAGCCGGTCGGCGTTCTCGGGGTTGAGCGCATACGGGGCGACGCCGCGGAGATCATCGGTACGGCGTGTGACGCGCTCGGCTTCATTGCAGTCCTCGAAATAGCGGCCGCCGACGCCGTCCAGCGCCGGCGACGTAGCCAGGAGGACAGACGTGGCAGCCCGCTGTTGCAGCGACGTCTGTCGCTCCTCGGGAGTCTCGAAGATCCGGCCGTTCTGATGGTGAACGGCCGGCACGACTGCACCGGAGCTCGAGGCGTTGACGGTGATGCCGTCGCGGTACCAGCGAGCACTCGCGCCCACCGCGAACAAGACGTTGGCCGTCTTGGACTGGCCGTACGCCAGCCCCGGATCGTTCGGGCGGAACGCGAAATGGAGGTCATCGAAGACGACGGGCGAGAGCATGTGCGCGCCGGAGCTCACTACGACGATCCTGGACTGACCCGCCGCCGCCAGTGCATTGTGCAGCCCGAGCGCCAGTTCGAAGTGTCCGAGATGGTTGGTCGCGAAATGCAACTCCCAACCATCCCGGGTACGAGTGGGCTCCGGCTGAGTCACTACCTCGGCATGGTTGACGAGCACGTGCAGGGGGACCTGCCATGCGGCCCCAAACGCTGCGATGGATGCACGGTCGGCCAGGTCGAGGGGAGCGACGAAGATCCTCGGGTTGCCAGTACTCGACCGCATCGCGGCTACGGCTCGTTCGCCTGCCTCGGTATTTCGAACGGCCAGGGTCACCTCGGCGCCTACCGAAGCCAGCGCGCGGGCCGTCTCGGCCCCGACGCCCGACGTCCCGCCGGTGACGATGGCACGATTCCCGGTCAGATCCAGGCCCGCGAGGACCTCGTCGGCGGTGGAGTCGCGGCTGAACGGAGTGTTGATGCGTTGATGCGATGTCATGGCGAGCCTGTTCTCGGCAACGAAGCGAGCCGCGCGTCCGCGCTGGGCAGCGGCTTCACGCGACTCAGGAGGTCCTCCGCGCTCCGCTACTCGTCCGAGCCCCTGAGGATGCCGAACAGGCGCAGGATCGCCAGGAACAGGTTGTAGATGTCGAGGTAGATGCTGACGGCCAGCAGCACGGCGTCGTACTGGGAGCCTTCGGCGTTGCGCAGGCGCTGGATGTCGTAGAGCACGAAGCCGCTGAAGAGCAACGCGGTCGCGGCCGACAGGATCAGCTGAAACGGTGTCGCCTGGACGAAGATGCCGACCAGGCTCGCGACGACGACCACCAGCAGACCCGCCGTCAGGTAGCCGCCGAGTCCGCTGAGATCGCGCTTCGTGGTCCAGGCGTAGACGCCGAGCAGCAGGACGAGACCGGCCGTCGTGACCGCGGCGTTGACGACGAGCGAGCCCAACCCGCGTGCGACGTAGCTCTCGACGATCAACCCGAGCGCCATGCCTTCGAAGACGCTGAACGCGTAGAACAGGCCCAGGTTCAATCCGGGCCTATCTTTCGTGAAGTACAGCCCGATCAGCATCCCGAGGGAGCCGACGATCGAGATCAGAAGTGCGCCCGGTCCGAGCTGTTGCCCGAGCAGCGCGCCTCCGGCCGTGAACAGGAGTGAGAACGCCAGCAACCCCATCACCCGACCGACGAGCGTCTCACGTCGAGCTTCCTGGATGCCGGTACCGCTGTAGATGTTCTCCATCGTCATTTCCTCACCTTTCGTGGTACGGGCTCAGCGGTGCTGTCGCACGGCCTCGCGCCTCATCTCCAGCATGACAGCGGCGTGAGCGTCTGCCATCGCCCGCTGGAGTGAGGGCGCCCATACCTTCGATGGAGTCACTGGTGAGACCGCGCGGTGCTCTCGATGCAGGTGTTGGCGATCAGGCCGACGAGGATGATCTTCTCGATGCCCCGCTGGTTGAGCTGGGCGTCGAGGTCGGTGTTCGCGAAGCCGCTCTGGGACCAGTGCTCCAGCACCACGACGTCGCCGGGCTGTGGGCCGAATTCGGGATGGGGTGGAGGTCATCGAGGTCCGCGTCCGGGATGTCGACGACGAACGGGCGGATGGCGGTGTCTTGGATCGAGGAGGCGCCACGGAGACATCGATGCTCTGAGGCGGCGCCTAGAATCCTTCAGCGTTCTGCGCGGAGGCTCCACAGAGGAGGGCTGATCCCATGTCTGACCGATCTCTTTCCCCGATGCCGGCCAGCCGGCCGGCGCCCGACCTGATGCGGGCGGCGTGGTACGAACGACAAGGCGAGGCCGCCGACGTCCTCCAGGTCGGCGAGCGCGACCGGCCCGAGCCTGGGCGGGGTGAGGTGCGGGTGAGGATCCACGCCTCGGGCATCAATCCATCCGATACCTACGGTCGCGCCGGGACTCAGCAGCCGATGGCGTTCCCGTGGGTCATCCCGCACCAGGATGGCTCGGGCGTCATCGACGCGGTCGGCGCCGACGTCGCGCCCAACCGCATCGGCGAGCGGGTGTGGGTGTACGAAGCGACCTTGAATCGCCAGGGCGGCACCGCCGCCGACTACTGCGTCGTGCCCGCCGGGAGGGCGATTCGGCTGCCGGACGGGGCCGACTTCGAGGTCGGTGCCTGCCTCGGCATCCCCGCCATGACCGCGCACCGCGCCGTCTTCGCGGATGGTCCGGTCGAGGGCCAGGTCGTGCTGGTGACCGGTGGCGCCGGCGCGGTCGGCAGCACCGCCATTCAGCTCGCGGTGTGGGGCGGGGCGACGGTCCTGGCGACCGTCAGCTCGGAGGAGAAGGCGAAGGCCGCGCGCGCGGCGGGAGCATCGCACGTCGTCAACTACCGCGAGCAGGATGTCGCCGCCGAGGTCGTGCGCCTCAGCGGCGGCGCCGGCGTTGATCGGGTCGTCGAGGTCGATTTCGGCGGGAACCTGGCCACGACGCTCCAGGTGATCCAGCCCGACGGCTACATCGCCAGCTACGCCTCACGCGGCAACCAGGCACCGGCCGTCCCGTTTCGACAGCTGATGGTTAAGAACGTGACCGTCCACGCCATCCTGGTCTACACCATGGCCGAGTCCGCCAAGACTGCCGCCGCCCGGGACATCACGCGGGCACTCGAAGCCGGCGCGCTGCGGCCGATGATCACCACGCGCCTGCCACTGGAGCGGATCGTCGAGGCGCATCAGCACGTGGAACGGGTCTCGAGCATCGGCAACACCGTGCTCCAGATCGACTCGTACCGGTCCCGCCGCTAGCGCTCGCATTGACTATACTCACTGAAGCCTACGTTCGAGTGGTGCATCGTGGAGATAGTGGGGCCTGCCGCGCCGGCGACGGTGCCGCGACGCCGATTCATCCGCCGCATGGCGGCTGCGACCGTCGGACTGGCTGCTGCACTCGGACATGGGGGAGGCAGCGCGCTCGCCGGGCCGCACTCCCAGGCGGACAGCGCCCCGCCCTACGATGGCCGGCTGGTTGACGCCCACGTGCACCTAGCGGCACTGGTGGCCGCTCCAGACGCGAGCGGAGCCGGGCTGTTTGACATGCTGGATCGCGACGGCTACGCCTGGGCGTTGGCGTTCTACCCGGGCGGCGCCGATGGTAGCGCCGTGGAGAAGAGCGCACGCATCGCCACGGAGGCACGGTCCCGGGTCGTGCCACTCGTGGCGCCGGGCGTTGGGAGCCGAGGCACGTTCCTGAGCGGCTACGCCAGCGACGGCAGCTATGAGGCGACGATGCGGGCGTTGCTGCGGCCCGACGGGGCGTTCGCGGGCATCGGCGAGATCCCGCTCTACTTCCCGTGGCTCAGGTCGATCACGCTCCAGACCGAGCAGATGGAGGCGATCTTCGCGGCGGCAAATGCGGCACACGGCATCGTGATGGTGCACCCGCGCACGCAGCGCTGGGGGAACCCCACGACTCGAAGAGAGGTGGAGGTTGCACTTGCCCATTCCCCCAACGCGACCATCTTACTCCACGGCGAAACTGACATCTTCGACACGGTCGAGCCACTGTTCGCGACCTACCCGAACCTGTACTTCTCCTTCGACTTCCCGACCTGGAGCGGCGGCCCTGGCGGCATCAACTGGGGCAGCTCGATTGAGCAGGGCGGCTCGGTGGACCAGTTCAACTTCACCCTCGAACGGGCCGGCGGTATCGACGCGCTGGTACGGCGCGGCACGATGCTGATCGGCACATGGGTCGCGAAGCACCCGGATCGCACGATGATTGGCACGGACCGCTTCCTCGCGTGGCACTTCGATCCCGGCGTCGGGCGGACCGTCACGGAGATCACGCGCCGCATCCTGGGACGGATGCCCGCGGATCTTCGGGAGCCACTGGCGTACCAGACGGCCGACCGAGTGTTTGGTCCTCACCTGATCGCCTGAGCTTAGCTCGCCGGCGGGCGAGGCACCTTCAACTCGTGGCGCCCGATGAGCCAGCGAACCGCCTCGAGGATCGCAGTCTCGGGTTTGAAACCCTGGACCGGTCCCATCGTCCGCCTCGCCGCCTGACACTGCACTGTCGGATCTGCGCCTGGTGGCGCGCGGCCTGGCCAACAAGCAGGTCGCCCGCGAGCTCGGCATCACACTATCGACGGTCAACACGCACGTGAACGCCATCCTCTCGAAGCTCGGGCTTCCATCCCTCACCCAGGCTGCCCTGTACGCTGCCCGGACGGGCCTGGTCGCGCTCGATCACCAGAACAATGCGACGTTCCCCGAGCGACCGAAAGCGCTACTCGGAGGGTAGAAAGGGCACCCCGGAGGAGACGTACCTGGCTTCGGTTGCAGAATCGGTGGCACGGAAGCCGGGTATCCGACCCCAGAGGTATGGCCGTCGTCCGACTTTTGGTGGATGCCTGAGGCTTCGCGCCCTGTCATGCTGGAGGACAGATGGCCTGATTTGAAGCTCATGGCTTGAGACCCTGAGTCCCGAGCCAGGAATCGGCAGGCCGCGCTCTCGTGCTCAGAAAGGGAGATAGCATGAGCCCTGACTCGGCATCGGTAGCCATCGTGCTCGTTCACGGAGGATTTGTGGACGGGTCGGGCTGGCAGGACGTCTACCGCCTCCTGAAGAAGGACGGCTACAGCGTGAGCGTCGTCCAGAATCCGACCCTTTCGCTTGACGGTGACGTCGCCGCGACCAGGCAGGTCATCGACGCACAGATCGACCCGGTCGTGCTCGTCGGCCATTCCTACGGCGGCGTGGTGGTCACCGAAGCGGGGACGCATCCCAAGGTGACGGGACTCGCCTACATCGCGGCCTTCGCACCAGACACCGGCGAGTCGGTAAATACGCTCATCGCGAATCCGCCGCCCGGTGCGCCGGTGCCACCAATCGTGCCGACAAGCGATGGCTTCCTGCTCCTCGATCGGGCGAAATACCATCACTCGTTCGCGGCCGACCTGACTACCGAGCAGGCCGCGTTCATGGCCGATTCGCAGGTTCCGTGGGGAGTTGACGCACTGAACGGTACGATCAGCGCGCCGGCATGGCGGGTCAAGCCGAGCTGGTATCTCGTCGCGACCGAAGATCGGATGATCCCCCCGCCGGCCCAGCGCTCGATGGCGGCACGGGCGGGTTCGACCGTTGTGGAAGTCGCTGGCAGCCACGCGATCTACGTGTCGCAGCCCGCCGCCGTGGCTGCACTCATCAAAGAGGCCGCGACCGAAGTGAGCTCGGCCGGGCGCTAAGAACCTGCATCCGGCCGTGTCGCCGAACGATCAATCGACGGCTTCGACGTCAAGCTCCTCCCGCACCTCGCGCACGCCCCTGACGCGTGATGCGACCTCCTCCGCGGCGTCGGCGTCGTCCAGATCCGGCACCGCGCCGTGCAGGTGAACCACGCCGTTCCTGGCGACCACCCGAACCTGAAGACCCGTCGTCGAGGCGTCCTCACGCAGCTCGCGTCGGACCGCGTCGGCGATGGCTTCGTCGCCGTATCCGTGATCGTCGACGAGCACGTCCGTGCCGACGTCGTCCGTCGCACTGATGCCGAATCCCCCCAGAATGGCGGCCTCGCCGTGCTGATCCACGGTCGAGACGGGGTCGGTCGGCGGGACGTAGACACGGTCGCCGTCGTGCGTATCCTCGCCGTCGTCGACGCCGTCCGTCGGGCCGGAGACGGCGAACGGATCGTGCGCCAACGACTGATCGGTGAAGTCGGGGTTGAGCTCGACCTTGGCCTCACCGGCTTCAGGCATGCGCTCCGAGACCTCGGCGCTGCGCTGCTCCGAGGCGAACGCTTCGACGCTCACCGGCAGGAGGTCCTCGACCTCCAACGCATTGTCGATGTCGGCGTCCCCGGCCAGGTCGGCCGCGATGTCCTCGGCGGCCTCGCGGTCGCGCTCCGAGTCGACCACCCCCTCCAGGGTGATCGTCCCGTCTGCCTCCTCCACCACAACGTCGAGCCCGGCTACCTCTCTGATTGCCCGCTCGATCTGGGCTGCGCGCGATTCCTCGACCACGTTTTCCCCCAGTGACGCTACAGGATCCGCCGGACACCTCGCGGGCCGGCCGCGCTCATGCTGCCGCGCGGGCATCCACCCGGCCATCGGCGACGGCCGATCGCGCGGCGAAGGCGCCGGATGGAGCGCCGACTGGCCGGTGTTCGAGGAGCTCCCGCTCGGCGAGCCAGCGCAGCGACCGCAGGTGAGCCATGTCCAGGACGCAGGATGGTTCGACGAACATTTCCAGATCGGGATCGTAGGGGCTGCTTTGATGGTTCATGCTCGTCGCCTCCCCGCCGTCATGCCGCTTCCTGTCGAGCATATCGTGCTAGGTAGCGCCGGTCATCGGCTGTGAGGGGGAGGCAGGTCATACCTTCGGCGGAGTCGAGCAGATAGTGCACTCCTCGAACTGACCGCTGAGGAGCGGCCCCGGCTACGGATGGAGTCTTGACGGGGCACTAACTCGGAGGTTCAAATCCTCTCGGCCCGACCAGATAGGAAGCGCCCCGCCGGACGAACGTCCGGCGGGGCGCTTCCCGGTGACCACCTGAGCAGCGTCCGAGTGGTCCGGAATTCGGCCCGTCTCGGGGCCGATGTCGAACGGGCTGTCCGGCGTCCGAGGCCTGTTACCGCGCGGCCGCCTTGAGTAGACTCTCGACCTTCGCGTCGAGGTCCCTGGCGACCACCAGAGCTGCCTCGCTTCCGTACGGAGCGATGAGGCTCACCATCGAGTCGTAGGAGAGGTGCACGCCGTCAGCGCGCTCGTCGACGAGGATCGTCACCGGTGCATACGCCGCCGCGTCGGGAACGGCCCTCGCCATCTCCACCATGATGAGGGGATTGCCGACCAGCAGGCGGAGCAGCCTGGGACCTTGCCCGCCGCGTTCCTTGCGCAGGATTTCGCCGGCGTCAAAGCGGACGAACTCCATCAGATGCGACGATCCGACCGCTCCGTGAACCACGTCTTCGAGATCGGCGACGGTCCATGCCCGACAACCGCACTGTGGAACGCCTTCATGTCGGGTTGGCCGATGGTCGCCGTGAGCGCTCGTACGACCTCCTCGAACGGTCTGGTCGAGATCACGCTGAACCTGCGGACCTGGACCTCGATCGTTGGCATCTCTTACCTTCCAAGGCTTGTGTTTAGGCAGCCGAAGTGCGCAGATCGTCGGATCCGTGCTCAGCGCCTGACTCCGGCTGCGCGCCGCGTTCGTGAACGTGCGCGGTGGGCGTGCGGTCGATCAGGAGGCTCAGCAGCTCCGGCCGGCTGTAGTGTCCGCGCGAGTCCATCAGCTGCTTGCGCCGGTCGATCAGCGTGAAGTCGAGATCGGCGATGACCGCGCCTTCGCCCGAGCGGAGGGGCTCGCCCAGCAACGTTCCATCGGGCGCCACGATCGCCGTGAAGCAGCCGCCGGAGATCGGTCCGATGTTGCCGCCGGTGTCCCTGGCGATCTGCTCCTGCTGATCGGCGTCCAGCCAGGCCGTGGCGCAGACGACGAAGCACGCAGATTCCAATGCATGCTGTCGGACGTTGATCTCGGTCTGCTCGGAGAACAGGTCGCCGAAGATGGAGCCCGGGTACATCGCAGCGTGGATCTGCTCGCCGTCGGCCATCATCGCGTATCTGGCCAGCGGGTTGTAATGCTCCCAGCACGCCAGCTGGCCGATACGGCCGACCATGCTGTCCACGGCGCGCAGACCGGAGCCGTCGCCCTGGCCCCAGATCATGCGCTCGTGATAGGTGGGCGAGATCTTGCGGCGCCGCTGGATCAAGGTGCCGTCGGCATCGAAGAGCAGCTGCGTGTTGTACAGGGTGCCGCCGTCACGCTCGTTGACGCCGATGGAGACGACTATTCCTGCCTGCTTGCACGCTTCGCCGATGGCGTTGGTGGCAGGAGACGGTACCGTCACCGCCTGGTCCAGCAGCTTCAGGTGCTCGCGTCCGGCGATGATCTGGTAGGGCGACTGGACGAACGAGAAGTACGGGTAGTACGGCACCACGGTTTCAGGGAACACGGCGAACTGCACCCCGTGTTGGCCGAGCTCGTGGATGGTGCGCACGACCTTCTCGACCGTTCCGTCGCCGCGGTCGAGGACGGGACTCAGCTGGATCGCGGCGGCTTTGACGACGCACATAGCAATCTCCCTGGTCGGAGCCGGGCTGGGCAGCACGGCGCCGGTGTCCGCCGGCGCCCGCCGCTCCCCACCTAGCGCAGCGATCGAAACGCCGCGCGCATCTCCTGGGAGAAGAGCTCCGGCTCCTCCCAGGCCGCGAAGTGGCCGCCCCTGTCGACTTCGTTGAAGTAGGCGAGGCCGGGGTAGGCCGTCTCGATCCAGCTGCGCGGGGCAGCGAAGAGCTCGCCCGGGAACGTCGTGAAGCCGACCGGGACCGAGACCGCCGTGGGAGCCTCGCCGGCCGCGCGCGCGGCGGCCACAGCTCGTCCGGTCTCCCAGTACCAGCGGGCGGCTGAGGCGCCGCTGCCCGTCAGCCAGTACAGCGTGATGTTGTCGAGGATGCGGTCTCGGGTGAGATTGCCCACCGGCTCGCCGTCGCCGAACGCGCGGGAGATCTTGTAGTAGCTATCCGTGTCGTGGTCGAGCACCCAGGCCGCCAGCCCGACGGGTGAATCCAGCAGGGAGTAGCCGATCGTCTGCGGCCGGGTGGACTGCTCAACGAAATAGGCGAAGCCATCCGTCGTGAACGTCGCGAGCGCGGCGTGTGCCGCGCGTTCCTGCTCGGACTCCGCCGGCAGTTGATCGACGATGAACGGCGCCCCTGCGAGCAAGTTGAGGTGGATGCCGACCAGCCCGTCGGGCGCCTGGCGACCCATCACGTCGGTGACGAGTGCACCCACGTCGCCCCCCTGGGCGACGTAGCGGGTGTAGCCGAGACGCTCCATCAGCTCCGCCCACGCGCGGGCGATGCGGCCGGACTCCCAGCCGAGCTCGGTCGGCTCGCCGGAGAAGCCGTAGCCGGGCAAGGACGGCAGGACCAGGTGGAATGCGTCCTCGGGGGTGCCGCCGTACGCGGTCGGGTCGGTCAGCGGGCCGACGGTCTCCAGCAGCTCGACGACCGAGCCGGGCCAGCCGTGCGTCATGATCAGCGGCAACGCATGCTCATGCCGCGACCTGACGTGGATGAAGTGGATATCCACCCCGTCGATCTCGGTCGTGAACTGCGGCAGCACGTTCAGCCTCGCCTCGCACGTGCGCCAGTCGTACTCGGTCGTCCAGTAGCGGGCGAGCGCCTGCAGCGTGGCCAGCTGCACTCCCTGCGACCGGTCGGCGACGAGCTCCGCGGAGGGCCAGCGCGTCGCGGCGATGCGGCGGCGGAGGTCATCGAGGTCGGCCTCGGGCACGTCGATGGCGAACGGGCGGATGGCGGTGTCCTGGGCGGCGAGGGTCATCTGGTCGAGCATGGGGTTCTCTCCTCTGCTGTGGGCTACGTGCGCCACGTCTGCGGCGCGGTGACTGTCCTCCGGCCGGGCTTCATGATCTGTCGCACGGCTCCGGGCCTCATCTCCATCATGGCAGCGCCACGAGCGCCTGCCATCGGCGACTGGATTGAAATCCGCGGTACCTTCGTTCGAGGTGCCTCGGAGGCCGACTCAGCGTAGCGATCGGAACGCAGCCTGGAGCTCCTCAGAAAAGAGCCGCGGCTCCTCCCACGCTGCAAAGTGACCGCCCCGATCGGCCTCGTGGAAGTAGATCAGGTTGGGATAGGCGCGCCGGGCCCAGGTCTCGGGAGCGCGATAGATCTCCTCCGGAAAGACCGTGATGGCCACCGGCAGCGAGATCTCGTGGGTCTTCTGACCGGCCGCGTACAGGAGGGGATTGCGGTTCTCCCAGTAGAGCCGCGCGGATGAGGTCGGGCAGTTCGTCAGCCAGTACAGCGTCACGTTGTCGAGAAAGTCGTCTCTGGCGACCAGGCGCTCGGGCTCGCCGTTGTTGTAGTCGTACATGAAGGCCGCGAGCCCGGCTGGCGAGTCGGTCAAGGCGTAGCCGATCATCTGCGGGCGCGTGGCCATCATTGCGGAGTAGGCCCGATGCATCTTGTAGAACGCGTCGACCGCGTCGAATGCCACGTGTTCCTTCTCCGAAAGTCCTGCCGGCGCTGGCCCGCCGGCGTTGAGTACTGCTGCCACATCGGGCGGCACCGTCGCCGGCAAGTTGACGTGGATGCCGAGCAGGCCTGGAGGCGCCTGGCGCGCCATCGCGCTGGAGACGGGGGCGCCCCAGTCGCCGCCCTGAGCGACGTAGCGGGTGTAGCCGAGGCGCTGCATCAGATCCGCCCAGGCGCGGGCGATGCGGTCGGGGTCCCAGCCCGTGTTCGTCGGCTTGCCGGAGAAGCCGAATCCCGGGAGCGATGGAATGACGAGGTCGAAGGCGTCCGCCGCGGCTGCTCCGTGCGCGGTCGGGTTGGTGAGCGGATCGACGACGTTCAGCTGCTCGATGACCGAACCGGGCCAGCCGTGAGTGATGATCAGCGGCAGGGCGTTCGGCTCCTGCGAGCGAACGTGGATGAAATGAATATCGAGGCCGTCGATCTCGGTGATGAACTGGGGCAGGGCATTCAGCCGCGCCTCCACCCTTCGCCAGTCGTAGTCCGTGGCCCAGTACTGCACGAGGGCCTGGACCTTCGCCAGCTGCACGCCCTGGGACCGGTCGGCGACCGTCTCCCGGTCGGGCCACCGGGTGGCCGCCAGGCGTCGGCGCAGATCGTCGATATCCTCGTCCGGAACGTCGACGACGAAGGGGCGGATAGCAGAGCCCCGGGTCTGAGCGGATGTCATCTGGTCGAGGTTCGGGGCCTCTTCGTTGGTGTGGGCGGCACGTGCCGCGTCGTCTGCGCGATAGCTGGCGGCACGAGCGGCGGAGTCGAGCGGCTTTCCAGTCACCGTGGCCGGCCGCGCGGCGGCTTCTGCTCCGCCGGCAGACAGGGCGAGTGCGCCCGCTGCGGCGCTCGTTGCGACTATCGTGGCGAGAAAGCCGCGGCGGCTGACGGACTGACGCTTCGGTGGCGACATGGCTCCTCCTTCGGTGGGGCTTCGTGCTGGCCGGTGCGCAGACAGATCGCCTGTGTTCTCGGATAAGTTGCAGGCGCCCCGGTCAGTCCTCGTCGACGACGCGCAACACCAGCTTCCCGCGGGGGTGCTCCCGAATCCCCCGCTCGTAGGCCCGTCGGGCCTCGGCGAGCGGGTAGACGGCCTCGACGACCGGCCGCACCCGGCCCTCATCGATCAGCTGCCCAATCTCGGCCAGTTGCTGACGGTTCGGCTCCACGATGAAGAACACACCGCGGGCCCCGCGACCGTCGGTCCATTCCTCGGAGGGTTGGCGCAGGATGGTGACGAGGGTCCCGCCGCTCCGCAGCACGTCCCAGGACCGCTCGAGCGTGTCACCTCCGACGGTGTCCAGCACCACGTCGACGTCGCGCACCGCGTCTTCGAAGCGTGTCGTCGTGTAGTCGATCACCTGATCGGCCCCAAGATCGCGGACGAACGTGACGTTGCGCGTCGAGACGGTCGCGCTCACGTGGGCGCCCCGCCAGCGGGCGAGCTGGACGGCGAAGCTGCCGACACCGCCGGCGGCGCCATGGATCAGCACGTGCTGCCCGGCTCGGAGCCCGCCCTGGTCGAACAAGCCCTGCCACGCCGTCAGCGCCGAGAGGGGCGTCGCTGCCGCGTGGACGTGGTCCACGCTCCGCGGCCTGGCGGCGAGGTCGTCGGCGCGCACCGCGACGTACTCGGCGGCGGCGCCGTCCCGCCAGAAGTCGGGCAACGCGCAGACCTCGTCACCGATGGCTACCGAGGTCGCGTCAGGGCCGAGCGCCGCGACGACCCCGGAGAGCTCGTGACCGGGGATGAGCGGGAGCCGGTCGCGGCCGTCGGGCGTGGTCAAGATGCGCCACGTGAACTCGGCCGGCGAGATGCCGACCGCGTACACCCGGACGAGGGCATCGCCTGGAGCCAGGGTCGGGCGGGGCACTTCCTCGTACACCAGGTGCTCGGGCCCTCCCCGGCCATGTCTGCGAATGGCGCGCATCGTCGCGCTTGCTTCCAGGACGGTACTCATCATTGACCCCTCGGTGATGCTTCCCCGGACATATCGGCCGCACACGTCGTCGAGATGGCCACGACGGCCGGGCCGCTCCCCGGGTTCCCTGACAGCCACGCCTGCCCCGGACGTTCGATCCAGTGATGGCCGGCCGCGTACGTCTGCTGCGTGGCGCCGGTCAGTACCGACACCTCGCCGGACACCACGGTCAGCAGCCGCGCAGTCCGCGGCTCGGCAGACGCGGTCCAGGCGCCGGGCTCGTACGTCCGGAGCAGGTGACCGGCCTGGGAGCTCGACATCTCCTCGTCGATCCGCAACCGCGACTCGAAGCGCGACGACGGGCCCGGCGGACGCCGGTCGGCCGGCAGCGCACTTGCACTCTCCAGCATCGACACTGCCGAGCCGACGGGAATGAGGTAGGTCACCAGCAGGCTCGCCTGGGTCGGGCTCAGGTTCGCGGCCTGGGCCACCTCTCGGAACCGCTCCACGAATGACGCGCCGGCCGGGTATGCGCGCGCCGGCGCGTCGCCGATCCACATCGTCAGCTCGCCGTCCAGCACCGTGAGGAAGGCCGGGCCTCCGTTGAGGTGCCGTGCAGCGCGGGCGCCTACAGGGAAGTCGACCACGCGCTGCACGATCTCAAACGGCACGGGCACCGGCTCCTCGACCTCGAACCAGGTCTCAAACGAGGTCGAGAGCCCGGCCGGCGCATCGGCGGCAATCGCGCTCGACGGCGAGATCCCCAGCGCGAGTGCGCCCGCCGCGCTCACAGCGGCCATCCCGGCGAGGAAGCCGCGGCGGGTGACGGACTGACGGTTCGGTGGCAACATGGCTCTTCCTCCGGCGGCACTTCCTGGTGCCGTCACGCGCCCCTGTGCCTCACAACCAGCATGGCAGAGCCGCGAGCGTCTGCCATCGGCGACTGGACTGAAAGCCGCGGTACCTTCGTACGAGGTGCCGCGGAGGCAGGGCGCCGAGCGGGCGCGCGCCGGGCAGTTCAGCCGGATGTGGCCTCATGCCGCGCCCGGCTGCCGGGCCGGGCGTCACGTACACCCTTGCCCGCCGGTGCGCGAAAGTTTGACCAGCGCCGGGTAGTGTGTTACACGGAATAAACCGGCGCTCGAGACGGCCACGCCCGTGAGATCCTGAGGGGAACGACCGTCCAGCCCCTGACACGCTGACCGGCCTTCTGTCCGCGTTCCACGCCACCCGTTCAGGAGTCGTGTCGATTCGAGAGCGGCGCGCCACGCCGTGCTACGAGAAGGGACACTGGATGGCGACGAAGCGCGGTCTGTCCCGCAGAGACTTGCTGAGCGCGAGTATCGGAATTGCCGGTATGGGGCTGCTCTCGGCATGCGTGCCTCAGGTACCCGCCGCGGCGCCGACCCCGGCCGCCAGGCCAATGGATACGCCTGTACCGGCGGCCCCGGCGGGGTCCGTTCCCACCGCGACCACGGCAGCTACGCCTGCTGAGGCCTCGAAGCCGACCGCGGCCGCCACGCCCGCGGCTGCAGCGCCGAAGGCGGACGAGAAGGTCGGGCGCAACTTGATCGGCAAGCTAGAGGGCCCGGAGATCATCACCGACCCGGCCCGGCTCCCGAAGAGCTTCAAGGAGGCGCCCCAGCTCGCCCAGCTCGTTCAGCAAGGGAAGCTGCCGCCGGTCGGGCAGCGCGTGTCGCAGGACCCGCTGGTGGTCAAGCCCGTCCACGCCATCGGCACGTATGGCGGGACCTGGCGTCGCGGCTTCACCGGACCGGGCGACTACCTCAACGGCATTCGCGCCGCCGGCGGCCCCGACTTCATCCTCTACGTCGACTACACGGCGCAGACGATCGTGCCGAACGTCGCCAGGGGCTGGGAGGTCAGCCCGGACGGCAAGAGTACGACCGTCTTCTTGCGGCGTGGCATGAAGTGGAGCGACGGCGCGCCGTTCACCGCCGACGACTTCATGTTCTGGTACGAAGACGTCTACCAGAACAAGGACCTGAACCCGACGCCGACGGCTGCCATGGCGATCAACGGCAAGCCGGGCGCCATCGAGAAGGTCGACGAGACCACCGTGCGGTTCGTCTTTCCGGAGCCGTACTTCCTGCTGCCGGAGGTGCTCGCCCTCAATTCGCCGATCTCCGGCCTCGCCTCCCAGGGCTTCATGGGTCTGGGCGGGTACATGCCGAAGCACTACCTCAAGCAGTACCACCCCAGGTACACCCCGCGGACCGAGCTCGACAAGCTCGTGACCGAGGAGAAGTTCGACAACTGGGTGACCTACTTTCTGAAGCAGAAGGCGGACTGGTCGCGCAATCCGGATCTGCCCGTGGTCTCACCCTGGAAGACCGTCACGCCTGTCACCACCCCGGCCTGGACGCTGGAGCGGAACCCGTACAGCATCTGGGTCGACACCGAGGGCAACCAGCTCCCCTACATTGACAAGGTCCAGCTCACCCTGGCCGAGAACCTGGAGGTGCTCAACCTGCGCGCCATCGCCGGCGAGTACGACGCACAAGAGCGCCACACCGACATCGGCAAGCTGCCGGTCTTCCTGGAGAACCAGCAGCGCGGCGGCTACCGGCTGACCGTCAGCCCGATGACGAGCGGTTCCGACTACGGCATCTTCTTCAATCTCCACTACGAGGCCGATGCCGAGGTCGCCAGGTGGTTCAACACCCGCGACTTTCGCCGGGCGCTCTCGCTCGGCATCGACCGCGACCAGATCAACGAGGCGTTCTTCGTCGGCATCGGCACGCCCGGATCGCAGGCGCCCGCCGAGTCGAGCAAGTACAGCCCCGGCCCGGAGTATCGGACCCTCTGGTCCGCCCTCGACGTGACCAAGGCGAACCAGATGCTCGATCAGATCGGGCTCGACAAGAAGGACGCGGAGGGGTACCGTGTGCGCACCGACGGCCAGGGCCGCTTCAGTTTCGAAGTGGCGACCCTGGGCGGCCAGTTCGTCCAGTACACCCGCATCAGCGAGATGATCCGCGATCAGTGGAAGAAGATCGGGATCGACCTGAAGGTCACCGAGATGGAGCGCCTGCTCCAGAACCGCCGGGCGGCTGCCAACGAGATCCAGGCGCTGGCCTGGAGCAACGAGGGCACCGACGCGCTCTACAGCTACTCCGCCTGGCTGTTCCCGCTGGCGGGCAATAGCTGGTACATGCCGGAGTACGGCAAGTGGTTCGCCTCGGACGGGGCGCAGGGTAAGGAGCCGCCGGAGGCGATGCGCCGGATGATGGCGCTGTGGAAGCAGGCGTTCGGCGTGCCGGAGGCCGAGCAGGTCCGCCTGGGGAAGGAGATCTGGAAGATTGCCTGCGAGGAGCTCTGGTACGTCGGCGTGGTCGGCCAGTCCGGCGCCGTCCAGGGCATCATGGTGGCGAAGCAGAACATGGGCAACGTCCCGGAGCGGTTCGCCAACGTGAACCTGACCTGGCCGCCGTCGATCGCCCGCCCGGTGACCTTCTACTTCAAATAGCGCAGTCGGCTGCGGGCGACCGAGTGGGCATCAAGCTGACGGGGTCGTCATTCCGCGCCGCTCGATCGCACCCAGGGCGAGCAACGTCCCGCGCTGGGCGTCGGTGATGCCGGTCAGGCCCGTGATGTCGAGGGCCTCGTACCGTCGTTCGACGCGGAGCACACGCCGCAAGGAACCAGTGCTCGCATCCCAGAGTCGGACGGTTCCGTCATCGCCGGCGCTGGCGACGAGCCCGCCGTCCCCGCTCAGCGCCACAGAGGAGACGCCGCCATCGTGCCCGTCTAGCGTGGCCAGCGGCTGCCCGGTCTCCGCCGCCCAGAGCCGCACCGCCCCATCGACGCCTCCGCTGGCGACCAGCCGGCCGTCTCCGCTCAGCGCCACGCCCCAGACGCCGCCGGCGTGTCCGTGCAGCGTGGCGAGCGGTCGCCCGGTCTCCGCCGCCCAGAGCCGGACCGTCCCATCGGAGCCGCCGCTGGCCACCAGCCGGTCATCCCTGCCCAGCGCCACGGAGAACACGCCGCCGGTGTCGCCGTTCAGAGTAACCAGCGGCCGTCCGCTCTCTGTGTCCCAGAGGCGGAGAGCACCGTCATAGCCCCCGCTGACCACCAGCCGGCCGTCCCCGCTCAGCGCCACGCCGCGCACCCCGCCGGTATGCCCGCGCAGGGTGGCCAACGGCCGCGCGGTCTGCACCTCCCAGAGCCGCACTGTGCCGTCGAATCCGCCGCTGGCGACCAGCCGGCCGTCCCCACTCATCGCGACGCCGCGCACCCGGCCGGTGTGTCCGCGCAGGGTGGCCATCGGTCGCCCGGTCTCCGCCTCCCAGAGCCGCACCATCCCGTCAGAGCCCCCGCTGGCGACCAGCCGGCCGTCCCTGCCCAGCGCCACGCTGGTCACCCCGCCGGTGTCACCGTTCAGGGTGGCCAGCGGCCGACCGGTCTCCGTGTCCCAGAGCCGGATGGTGCCGTCGATGCCGCCGCTGGCCAGCAGCCGACCGTCTCCGGCCAGCCCCGCGCCGGTCACGCCACCAATGTCGCCTTGCAGGATGACCAGTGGCCGACCGGTCTCCATGTCCCAGAGCCGGATGGTGCCGTCGACGCCCCCGCTGGCCAGCAGCCGGCCGTCCCCGCTCAGCGCCACGGAGTAGACGCCGCCATCGTGCCCGTCTAGCGTGGCCAGCGGCTGCCCGGTTTCCGCCTCCCAGAGTCGTACCGTCCCGTCGGAGCCCCCACTTGCCACCAGCGGGCCGTGTCCGCCCAGCGCTACGCCGGTCACGCCACCGGTGTCGCCTTGTAGGGTGGCCAGCGGCCGACCGGTCTCCGTGTCCCAGAGCCGGATGGTGCCGTCGTAGCCGCCGCTGGCCACCAGCCGGCCGTCCCCGCTCAGCGCCACGGAGTAGACGCCGCCATCGTGCCCGTCTAGCGTGGCCAGCGTCCGCCCGCTCTCCGCCTCCCAGACTCGCACCGTACCGTCGACACCGCCGCTGACAACGAGCCGGCCGTCCTCGCTCAGCGCCACGCCGCGCACCCCACCGGCATGCCCGTGGAGCGTGGCCAGCAGCCGCCCGCTCTCCGCCTCCCAGAGTCGCACCGTACCGTCGACACTACCGCTAGCGGCCAGCCAGCCGTCCCCGCTTAGCGCCACGCCGGTCACGCCTCCGGTGGCACCACGCAGCGCGGCCATAGACACCCCACTCGCCGCCTCCCAGAGTTCCACCGTCCCGTCAACACCCCCGCTTGCGATCAGCCGGCCGTCCCCGCTCATCGCTACGGAAAAGATCGGACCGGTGTGCCCCGGCAGGATCGCCAGCAGCGTGCGGTCCGCCATCCGCCACCAGCAGACCTCGCCGCTGGCCGTCCCGGCCGCCAGATAGGCGCCATCGGCGCTGAGGGCCAGCGAGCTGGGGTAGCTGAACGCCTCGCCGAGAATCGTCTCCGAGAGGTCGGCATGAGCCAGGCTCGCCCCCTGCGCCTTGACCTCTTGCAAGTAGGCCTGGCGGATCGCCAGCCCGGACAGATCGACACGGTTCAGGTCGCCGCGCAGCAACCGCAACAGATTCACGAGGTTGCCCGGGCCGTAGCCCTGCTCCTCCGGTGGCCGTCCGCGCCACCGGTTCAGCAGCGTCACCAGCCGCAGCTCCGCCGCCTGTGCGCCCCCGCTCGCCTCGACCAACTGTTCCAGGACCGGTCCGGTGATCAGCCGCTCCTGGCTCCGGCGGACATACTCCTTCGCTGTGGCCTTCAGCAGGGGCTGACGCAGCAGGAGATCCGACTCGCCGTGCGCCAGTTCCTGGGCGACGTCCTCGACGATCCGGTCGGTGACGTACTCGAGGACGACCGAATGCAAGCCGAACAGCGGTCCGCGTTCGGCCCGTTCGAGCAGCGACCGCCGTCGCAATCCCTCGACCCCCTCGAACGTCGCGGCCCGACCGATACGCGGACTCAGATCCGCTGCTAGCTCCATGAGCCCGACCGGCTCACGCTCGACGGCCATGCCGCGCAGCACCTCCACTTCTAGATCTGAGAGGCGCTGAATCTGCGCCCCGAGGAGCTGGCGCACGCCGCCAACTGCGACGCCGGCCGTCGCGGTCGCGTATGCCAAGAAGTCGGCGATGGAGCCGCCAAACAGCTCGCGGGTAGTCTCGCCAACAACTTTGAGCGCCAGACCATTGCCGCTGCAGTGTCCGACTAGCGCCTGCCACGCGGCATCGTTGCCGTCCAGCCGCTTGTCGCTCAGCAGGGCGCGCCCATCCTCGACGCGAAGACCGGACAGGGCGTAGATCCGGACTGGGCCGTACTCTTCCCGCAGCGGCCCGAGCTCCGGCGGCTCCTCTCGGCTGGTGACGACAACGCAGCTCCGGTGCGGCGCCTCGGCGACCTGTCGGAGCAGCGTGCCGTAGCGTTCGTAGCCGGGACGATAGTCGCCGGCGCCGCCTCCGGGCTGGAGCACCGTCTCGAAATTGTCCAGGACCAGCAAGCAGCGCGAGTCGCGCAGCAGCTCCAGCAGCCGCCTGACCTGGGCGGATTCGCCCTGCGACGGGCCGGGATCGTTCGGGGCGAGGAACCCGATCGCCTCCGCCAGCCACTCAGCGGATGCTGGCGCGTCCCGCAGGCTGCGCCAGTAGACGCGCTCGAACGACGGCGCGAGGTCCCGTGCGACCCGAGCCGCCAGGAGCGTCTTCCCAATCCCGCCCAGCCCCAGGACCGCGACCACCCGACACCGCTCGTCGGAGGTCCACCGCCTCAGCACCTCACGCTCGCTGACGCGGCCGACGAAGTGGGCGACGTCCGGCGCTTCGCCCCAGGACAGGCGCCCCTGGCTACCGTCCGCGATGCGCGGTGCCGTCGTCGCGACGTCGGCGCTCCGGACGTCATCCTGGACCGGCCCCTGTCGTCTAGCGGCCAGATGGTCGAACCAGGTGCCGTCGAAGGGGGTCCGGAATCGAGGCGCGTCGCGCAGGGCCGCCGCCCATAGCGCCCGAGCCTCCTCGCGCTCACGTCCAGCGGTGAAGCCGCCGGCCTGCACGCCCACCGCGACGAGCGCCTTCAGGCTCGCCACACCGGGGAAGGTGCTGCCCGCCTCCCATCCCTGGATGGAGGTGACGTGCACACCAATCCGCGCCGCCAGCTCACGCTGGGTCAGGCCGGTCCCACCGCGCAGCCGTAGGACGAGACCGCGAAAGCTCTCGCCAGTCCAGTCATCGGACGGCGGCACGCTCTTCCCTCTCCACAAGCAGAATCCGACGATCGTCACGGACGCACATCGTCAAGACGCCCACCAGAAGTGTAGTTGCCCACCTGGCCGTTCGGCAGGGGCCGTGGCAGAGGACAGGGAGCCAGACTCCGCTGATGATCTCCGCCGGGCCCACATCCAGGGCCGTGGCGGAATCCAGATCGGGGCGGCTACTCGGGCCTCCGTCGGCCGAGGACCGCCGAGCGGGGCGTCAGGCTGACGGCGTCGGGATTCCGCGCCGCGCGATCGCGCCCAGAGCGAGCAGCGTCCCGCGCTGGGTGGCCAGCGGGTGCCCGGTCTCCGCGTCCCAGAGGCGCGCCGTCCCGTCGACGCCCCCGCTGGCGACCAGACGGCCGTCTCCGCCCAGCGCCACGCTGCGCACCCCGCCGGTGTGCCCATGCGGCGCGCGGCGCCAGGTCCGCGCAGATTGCCAGGAAGTGCGCTCTTCACACGGCGTCCGCATCATGCTCGGCCCAGCCGGGACGCGGTTGCGAGAGGCGGTGCGAACGCTCGCTGATGGCAACCACCGCGCCATTGGGACACGCGAGCACCCCCTTGGAGCTGGACGTCCCGATGTCGACGCCGAGGACCAGATCGTCCACGCCGGTGGCTGATCCGCCGTCAGCCCTTGATGCCGGAGGTGACGAACGTCGAGATGATCCGCTTCTGGGCCAGGGCGTAGAGGGCCAGAGGCGGGATCGTCGCCAGGGTGGCGGTCGCCATCATCGCGCCCCAGAGCTGTGTCGAGTCCGAGTTGCGGGCGAAGAACTGCATCCCGACGGCGAGCGTCTTGGTGTCGAGGTCGTTTAGGATCAGCAGCGGCCAGATGTACTGGTTCCAGGCCGCCAGGAACGCCAGGATTGTAACGACGGCGATGGCCGGACGGACGTTCGGCACTACGATCCGCCAGAGGATCGTCCAGGGACCGGCCCCATCGATGCGGGCGGCATCGAACAGTTCCTGCGGCAAGGTGGCGATGTACTGGCGCAGCAAGAAGACGTAGAACGCAGTGTGCGCAATCGACGGCACGATCACGCCCTGGCGGGTGTTCAGCCACTCCAGTTTTGCCACGATCACGTAGCTCGGGATGACCGTCACCACGAACGGCACAATCATCGTGCCGAGCACCAGCGAGAAGCAGAGCCGCCGGCCGGGAAAGTCGAGGCGGGTGAAGGCGTACGCGGCCGGCAGGCTGACCGCCAGCTTGCCGAGCGTGGTGGCGACGGCGATCACCGTACTGTTGACGAACCACCAGCCGATCGGGAACACCCGGAACGCCTCCGGGAAGTTGGCGAGGGTGGGGGCGTCTGGGATGAGCTGGACGCCCGGCCGGAACACCTCGGTGGCCGGCTTGAAGGCGGTCGACAGCATCCAGAAAAGCGGGAAGACCGTCAGCAGGCAAAGCAGGATCACGAGCAGGTGCAGCGCGGCGTGCCCGAGCCGTCGTGAGATCGGCAGGGGGAGCCGCGCTGCGACCATCGGCCTGGCCGGTGCGAGACTACTCATCACGACTACCCATAGTGGACGTGCCTCTCGACGAACCGGAACTGGAGCCAGGTCAACAGCATGACGGCGAGCGAGAGGATGATCGCGACGGCGCTGGCCATGCCAATCTGGAAGTACCGGAACGCCTGCTGGTACAGGTAGAAGACCAGGTTGATCGAGCGGTCGAACGGGCCGCCGTCGGTCAGGACCGAGATCGCACTGAAGACCTCGTCGTTGACGAAAATGACGGTGGTGACCAGGATGAAGAAGAAGGTCGGCGTGATCAGCGGCCAGCGAATGTAGCGGAGCAGATGCCAACCGCCGGCCCCGTCGATCGAGCCAGCCTCGACGTACTCGTCCGGGACCGCTTCCAACGCTGCCAGATAGAGCAGCAGGTTGAATCCGAGCACCTTCCAGGTCGAGACGATGATGACGCACCAGATGGCCATCTGAGGATTCGAGAGCCAGTTGATGCGGCTGCCGCCCGCGCCGAGGATCATCTGGTTCAGCACGCCCTGGAGCGGGTTGAAGATCCAGAGCCAGACCAACGCCGCCACCGCGAACGAAATGACCGTCGGGGTGAACAGCATCAGGCGGTAGACGCCCTGGGCACGCGAGCGGCGGATCGGCCACAGTAGCAACGCCAGCCCGAGCGGGAGGAAGACCTTGATGGGGACGAGCGCCAGGACGTAGACGACCGTCTGCCAGACCGCCAGGCGGAAGCGTGGATCGTCCGGCAGGCGCGTGTAGTTGCTGGCACCGACGAACCGCCAGTCCGGCGAGACAAAGTTCCAATCGTACAGCGAGAGGTACGCCGAGTAGAGCAGCGGCCAGTAGATGAAGGCGACGATCAGGAGCAGCAACGGCGCGACGAACAGGTAGCCGAAGCCGGCCTCGGCGGTGAGGGCTCGGCGCGCGCCGGCGCGCGCCGAGCCCTCACCGCCAGCGCCCACAGTGCGCTGGATCTGCGATCGGGAAGTAGCCACGGGCACCTCACTGACAGGTGCTGGGTTGTGGGTGGTGGGCAGTGGGGGCTCGGCGGAGGCCGTCGCCCCCAGCACCTATGACCCATCACCCAGCACCCTGGTTGTCAGCCCTGCGAGAAGAGCGTCTGGAGCTCGGCCTTGGCCTGCTTCAGACCGTCCTCGACGCCGACGTCATTGGACCAGATCCGCTGGACGTAGCCATCCCAGACCCTGGAAGCCTCGGCGCCGCGCCGGCCTGGCCAGGCCGTTTCGCGGGTCAGCCCCTCGTTGAACTGGGTGTACGCCGACTCCTGGCCCGGCAACGTCGGCACCTGATACTTCGTGGCGTTCAAGTAGCCGGTCTGCAGCCAGATCTTGGTGCCCTCTTCGGACGCCGCGAATTTGAGGAAGTCCCAGGCTCCCGCCTGCTGATCCTTGTCCTTCGCGTAGACGCCAATGTACGAGCCGCCCGCCGACATCCGTCGCGGCTTCCCGGCGAACAGCGGGAAGCCGCTCGTGCCGAAGTCGAAGGAGAGATTGCGCCGGAAGCCGCCAAGCCCGGCGATGCTGGCCATGAACATCGCCAGTGTGCCACCGCTGAACGCCGCGTTGTTCTCCTGCAGGGTGGCTGTTGACCAGAGGCCAGCCTTATTCAGGTCGGCAATGGTCTTCATCGCCGTGACCGCCTCGGCGCTGTCGAGGGCCGGGGTGTTGTCGTCGTTCAGGATCCGGCCGCCGGCGCTCTGAATCAGGCTCTGGGCCGGCCAGTCCGAGTTGGTCCCGACGCCAATGATCGGCGCGTTCGTCACCGCTTTGACCTTCGGGCCGAGCTCGGCGAACGAGGCCCAATCCTTGAACAGCGCGGCCGGCTCGACGCCCGCCTTCTTCAGGATGTCGTTGTTGTAATAGATCACCGGGCAGGACAGGGCGTAGGGGAAGCCCTTGCGCTTGCCGCTCAGCGTCACCAGGTTGACGGCCGCCGGGGTCATGTTGGCCAGCAGCGTGTCAAGCTCGCCAGGCGGCGCGATGTCCTCAAGGTTGGTGGCATTCAGCGCCGCCTCGGCGAAGTTGATGAACGCCCATGGCGTCATTACCAGCGCCGGCGGCCGGCCGGCCGCCATGTCGGCCTGGGCCTTCTGGAGGCTCTCGATGTAGACGGTGCTGTCGACGCGGGAGGCGACTTTCACGCCGGTGTTCTTGGCGTTGTAGGCGTTCACCACCTGCTCAACTGGGTGGAGTTGGGCGGCCGTCGCGCCGGGCGGGGTGGCCCAGATGTGGGAGAAGGCGATCTCGACGGTGCGGCCGGTGAACACGGGCGCCTGCTGGGCAGCCGGCGAGGCGACCGGCGACGCGGCGGGTGAGGCCGCAGCGGCCGGCGATGCGGCTGCTGCTGGCGATGCTGCCGCAGCCGGGGACGCTGCTGCCGCCGGCGAAGCCGCTGCCGCCGGCGAGGGCTGACCGCCCACGGCGACCGGCGGCGGGGCACTGGTGGCGGCCGGCTTGGGCGGGGTAGTCGGGGTGGCCGGGGCGCCCTGGCCGCAGGCCGACAGGAGCGCTGCGCCGGTCGTGGCCATGGTGCCGAGCATGAAGGCGCGTCGGCCGAGACGATGACCCAGCGTTGTACTCAACGACATGACAGATCTCGCGGTAGAGCTCCGCCGGCACCAGCCGGCGACCGGGCCTCGTGCCCGACTGGTGCGGGCCGCTCTACCGCCCCTCCCTTCAGCTGAGATGCGGTCTGTTGACGGTGAGGTACGCGGCGCAACGGCGCGCCCGAGTAATTCCGAGGGTGACGCTCGCCGGCGAGGCGTCGGAGACGGGGTGGAGGCGAGGCCTGGGGCGTGGGCAGCCGCTGGCGGTCCGTCGGCCTCATGCGTCGTCGGCGGCGGCCAGTACGGCCGCCGCCCCCACGTCGTCGATGACCAGCGAGGTGATCAGGCCGCCACGCAAGGCCGCCAGCACCGCGGCGGTCCGGCGCGGCCCGTTGGTGACGCCGACGATGTCCGGGGGCCGTCGGAGCGCGTCGATGTCGATGCTGAGGACGCGGTCGCGGTACTCAGTGGCACACTCCCTCCCATCGCGATCGAAGAGTCGACCGCATCAGATCCAATCGCATGGTCTGTCACTACGCTCCCCGATCCTCAATGATTTGCACGAGTGTGCACAGACATCTGTGCAAGGCTTGGCTAGGCTAGCAGACCTCCGGAACCACGTCAACGACCGCCGTCTCGGTACCTTTAGCGTACCCGCTCAGGGATAGGTCCGATTGCCATTGGCTGCCGCGGGTGGAGCCGTCGCCGGAGGCAGCTATCATGACCGCGGGTACGATGGTCGCCGACTTCATGGATGAGGCCGCGAGCGGAGCGTGAATCGACGCCTGGAACGGTCTCTTCATTTGATCCAACCGCCCTGAACATCTTGCGCCGTTGGCACCCGACCTGCCGCGCGCGTAGATCGAAGCCTCTCCGGTTCCTCCGACTGTGCAACGCCCCGCCGGCTCAGCCGGCGGGGCGTTCGTGTGTCACGGGGGCGTACTCCAGACCCGAGGTATGGGACTCGGCCTCTGTCTGCCTAGTGCGGAGTTAGGGGCGGGCGAGACGGGACCTAGCCGGAGAGCCTGGTCTCCCTGATTCGCTCGATGGCGCCCAGGGCGAGCAGCGCCCCGCGCTGGGCGTCGGTGATGCCGGTCAGGCCCGTGATGTCGAGGGCCTCGTACCGGCGTTCGGCGCGGAGCGTGCGCCGCAAGCTGCCGCTGCTCGCCTCCCAGAGCCGGACCGTCCCGTCGAAGCCGCCGCTGGCCACCAGCCGGCCGTCGTCGCTCAGGGCCACGTCCAAGACGCCGCCGGCGTGCCCGCGTAGGGTGGCCAGGGGCTGCCCGGTCTCCGCGTCCCAGAGCCGCACCGTCCCGTCGACACCCCCGCTGGCCACCAGCCGGCCGCCCCCGCCCAGCGCCACACTGCGCACCCCCCCGCTGTGGCCGTGCAGGGTGGCCAGGGGCTGCCCGGTCTCCGCGTCCCAGAGCCGCACCGTCCCGTCGACGGCGCAGCTGGCCACCGGCCGGCCGTCTCCGCCCAGGGCCACGGCGTAGACGCCACCGGTGTGGCCGTGCAGGGCAGCCAGCAGTTGCCCGGTCTCCGCGTCCCAGAGCCTCACCGTCCTGTCGACGCCCCCGCTGGCCACCAGCCGACCGTCTCCGCCCAGCGCCACGGCGTAGGCACCGCCGTTGTGGCCGTGCAGGGCGGTCAGCCGGTGGCCGGTCTCCGCGTCCCAGAGCTGCACCATCCCGTCGTCGCCCCCGCTGACGATCAGCTGTCCATCATCGCTCAGGGCCACGCTTCGCACCCCGCCGGTGTGGCCGTGCAGGGCGGCCAGCAGTTGCCCGGTCTCCGCTTCCCAGAGGCGCACCGCTCCGTCGACGCCCCCGCTGGCCACCAGGCGGCCATCCCCGCCCAGCACCAGGCCGCGCACTTCACCGGTGTGACCATGCAGGGCGGCCAGCGGCTGCCCGGTCTCCGCGTCCCAGAGCCGCACCATGCCGTCGAAGCTGCCACTGGCCACCAGCCGTCCATCATCGCTCAGGGCCACGCTTCGCACCCCGCCGGTGTGGCCGTGCAGGGCGGCCAGCAGTTGCCCGGTCTCCGCCTCCCAGAGCCGCACCGCCCCGTCGACGCCGCCGCTGGCCACCGGCCGGCCGTCCCGGCTCAGGGCCACGGCGTAGACGCCGCCGGTGTGGCCCTGCAGGGTGGCCAGCGGCTGCCCGGCCTCCGCGTCCCAGAGCCGCACCGTCCCGTCGTCGCCCCCGCTGGCCACCAGCCGGCCGTCCCCGCTCAGCGCCACGGCGTAGAGGCCGCCGGTGTGGCCGCGCAGGGCGGCCAGCGGCTGCCCGGTCTCCGCGTCCCAGAGCCGTACCGTCCCGTCGTCGCCCCCGCTGGCCACCAGCCGTCCATCATCGTTCAGGGCCACGCCGCGCACCCCGCCCGCGTGGCCCTGCAGGGTGGCCAGCGGCTGCCCGGCCTCCGCGTCCCAGAGCCGCACCGTCCCGTCGAAGCTGCCGCTGGCCACCAGCCGTCCATCATCGTTCAGGGCCACGCAGGGCACCCCGCCCGCGTGGCCCTGCAGGGCGGCCAGCGGCTGCCCGGTCTCCGCGTCCCAGAGCCGCACCGCCCTGTCGTCGCCCCCACTGGCCACCAGCCGGCCGTCCCCGCTCAGCGCCACGCCGAAGACGCCGCCGATGTGGCCCTGCAGGGCGGCCAGCGGCTGCCCGGCCTCCGCGTCCCAGAGCCGCACCGTCCCGTCGACGCCCCCGCTGGCCACCAGCCGGCCGTCCCCGCTCAGCGCCAGGGAGTAAATCGCGCCGGCGTGCCCCGGCAGGGTCGCCAGCAACGTGCGGTCGGCGACCCGCCATCGGCAGATCTCGCCACCGGCCGTCCCGGTCGCCAGGTAGGCGCCGTCGGCGCTGAGCGCGAGCGAGATTGGGTAGCTGAACGCCTCGCCGAGCACCGTCTCGGAGAGGTGGGCGCCCGCCAGGCTGGCGCCGTGCGCCTCGACCTCCTGCAGGTAGGCCCGGCGGATCGCCAGCCCAGACAGGTCGACGCCATTCAGGTCGCCGCGCAGCAGCCTCAGCAGGTTGACGAGGTTGCCCGGACCGTAGCCCTGCCCCTCCATCGGCCGCTCGCGCTGCTGGTCCAGCAGGCTGTCCAGCCGTTGCTCGGCCTCCTGGGCGCTCCCGCGTGCCTCCACCAGGCGCTCCAGGATCGGAGCGACGATCAGCCGCTCCTGGCTCCGTCGTACGAACTCTCTCGCGGTGGCCTTAAGCAGGGGCTGGCGCAGCACGAGATCCGCTTCGCCGCTCGCCAGCTCGTGAGCGACATCTTCGATCAGCTGCTCGGTGACGTATTCCAGCACGACCGAATGCAGGCTGAATAGCACTCCCCGCTCGGTCCGTTCGAGCAACGACCGCCGTCGCAACCCCTCCGCCGCCTCCAGCACCGCGACACGACCGATGCGCGGACCGAGATCCGCCAGTTCGGCGATACCGACCGGCTCGCGCGCCACAGCCAGCCGGCGCAGCAGCTCCACTTCGAGATTTGAGAGGCGCTGAAGCTGCGCCCCGAGGAGCTGGCGCACGCCGCCGACCATCACGCCTGCCGACGCGGTCGCGTAGGCTAGGAACTCGGCGATGGAGCCCCCGAACACCTCGCGGGTGGTCTCGCCGACCAGCTTGAGTGCCAGACCGTTGCCGCCGCAATGGCCGATGAGCTCTTGCCACGCCGCATCGTCGCCGTCGAGCCGCTTGTCACTTAGCAGGGCGCGCCCGTCCTCCACGGGCAGCCCGGCCAGAACAGCAATCCGGACCGGGCCTCGCTCCCCTCGCAGGGGGCCGAGCTCCGATGGCTCCTCGCGGCTGGTGACGACCATGCAGCTCTGATGCGGCGCTTCGGCGACCTGTCGGAGCAGCGTACCGTAGCGCTCGTAGCCGGGACGATAGTCGCCGGCGCTGCCGCCGGGCTGGAGCACCGTCTCGAAGTTGTCCAGGACCAGCAAGCAGCGGGCGTCGCGCAGCAGCTCCAGCAGCCGCCTGACCTGGCCGAACTCCGACTGCGGCGGGCGGTGATCGTCTGGAGCGAGGAAGCTGCTCGCTTCCGCCAGCCAGTCCTCGGGCGCTGGCGCGTCCCGCAGGCTGCGCCAGAAGACGTGGTCGAATGCTGGCGCGAGATCCCGAGCGACGCGGGTGGCCAGGAGAGTCTTCCCGATTCCGCCGAGTCCGAGCACGGCAACCACCCGACTCCGCCCGTCGAGCACCCACTGCCCGAGCGCCTCGCGCTCGCCGACGCGGCCCACGAAACCCACGACGTCCGGGGCTCCGTCCCAGGACAGACGCCCCCGTCCCCCGGCCGCGATGCGCGACGCCGTCGTCGCGATCTCCTTGCTCGGGACGTCACCCTGGACTGGCTCCTGTCGTCCAGCAGCTATCTGGTCGAACCAGACGCGATCGAATGGGGTCCGGAATCGGGGTGCGTCGCGCAGGGCGGCCGCCCAGACAGCCTGAGCCTCCTCGCGCTCACGTCCAGCGGTGAAGCCGCCGGCCTGCACGCCCACCGCGATGAGCGCCTTCAGGCTCGCCAGACCCGGGTAACTGGTGCCCGCCTCCCATGTCTGGATGGAGGTGACGTGCACGCCGACCCGCGCCGCGAGCTCACGCTGGGTGAGCCCGATTCGACCGCGCAGTCGCAGGACGAGACCACGAAAGCTCTCGCGGGTCCAGTCGTCGGCAGGTGGCACGCTGAGGTCCTCCCCGCAACCAGAACCCGACCATCATCGAAGGCGCGCATCCCTGGCACACCCACCAGAGTGTAGTTGTCCGTCAAACCGTTCGGCAGGTGCCGCAGCAGTGGAAAAAGGGCCAGCTCTGCTGACGATGTCCGCCGGGCCCACATCTAACGCCGTAGCGGAATCCAGACCTGGGCGCTTGCTCGGGCCCCGGTCGGCCGAGGCCCGCCGAGCCCGGCGTCAGGCGGACGGCGTCGTGCTTCCGCGCCGCTCGATCGCGCCCAGAGTCAGCAGCGCCGCGCGCTGCGCTTCGGTGACCCCGGTCAGCCCGGTGATGTCCAGCCGCTCGTAGCGTCGCTCGTCGCGCAGCACGCGCAGGCACTCCCCGCTTCCCACCGTCCAGAGTCGGACCTCGCCGTCGATGCCTCCACTGACCGCCAGATCGCCTCCGGCACTCAACGCCACGCCCCAGATGCCGCCACGATGTCCGCGCAACGTTTGCACGAGCCGGCCGGTCGCCATCTCCCAGATCTGGACGGTCCCGTCGTAACCGCCACCGGCAACCCAGGAGCCATCCCGGCGGAGCGCCACGCTCCAGACCCCGCCGCGCTGCGCGTCGAGGACGGTGGGCGGCCGATTGGACGCCACATCCCACAGCCGGACGGTCCCATCGAATCCGCCGCTGACGACAAGCCGACCGTCCGGGCTCAGCACCACGCCCCGGATCCCGCCCTGGTGCCCCTCGAGGGTCGCTACCAAGCGCCCGCTCTCGGTTTCCCACAACCGGACGGTCCCGTCGAAGCCGCAGGTGGCGGCCAGACTACCGTCGGCACTGATGCCCACGCAACGAACCCCACCGGCGTGGGCCTCCAGCACCATCAGCTGGCGTCCCGTCACCGCGTCCCACAGCCGAATGGTCCCATCAATGCCGCCGCTGGCGACCAGCCGCCCATCCTCATGCAGGGCCACGCTCCAGACCCCGCCGGTGTGGCCCCGAAGCGTCGTGATGAGCTGTCCCCGCTCGACGTCCCACAGGCGGACCGTCTCATCATGGCTGGCGCTCGCGGCGATTCGGCCGTCGGCGGACAGCGCCACCGCCCAGACGCCGGCCGCGTGGCCGCGCAACCGCTGGAGGAGCCGTCCACTGGCCACCTCCCAGAAGCGGATCGTCCCATCGTGGCTGCCGCTCAGCACGAGACGATCGTCTGCACTCATCGCGACACCCCAGACGCCATCGGTCTGCCCGCGCCAGGTCGCCCGAGGCTGGCCAATCGAGGAGTCCCAGAGCCGCAGGGTCCCATCCTCGCTGCCGCTGGCGACCCACTGACCGTCGCGACTGAGTGCCACCCCCCACACCTGACCGCTGTGTCCACGCATCGTCGCCAACGGTCCCCGCCCGGCCGTATCCCAGGTGCGGACCACGCCGTCCGCGCCGCCGCTGGCGACCCGCCGGCCATCGCCGCTCAGGGCCACCCCCCAGACCTGGCCGGCGTGCCCGCGTAACACCGCGAGTGGCGCCCCGTCGTCGGCCTGCCAGAGTCGCACCGTCCCGTCGTGCCCCCCGCTGGCGACCAGCCGCCCGTCCCCGCTCAGGGCGACGCCCCAGACGCCGCCCGCGTGCCCCCGTAGCGTCCTCAGCAAGCGCCCGGAAGACCCGTCCCAGAGTCGTACCGTCTCGTCGTAGCCGCCGCTGGCGACCAGTCCTCCGTCCGGGCTCAAGGCCACGCCGCGCACGCCGCCCTGGTGTCCTTCCAGGGTCGCCACCAGGCGCCCGCTTGCCAGCTCCCAGAGCTTCACGGTCTGATCGGTACTGCCACTCGCCACGAACCGCCCGTCGGCCGTCAGGGCGACGCTGTACACCGGGCCGCTGTGATCGGCCGCGCGGAACACGAGCCGCCCGGCCGGGACGTCCCAGACGCGGACGATCCCGTCGTAGCCGACGGCGGTCACCAGGCTCCCATCGGCGTTGACCGCCACACCCAGGATCCCGCTGGAGTGTCCACGGAGGGCGGCCAGGAGCGTCCGGTCGGCTACACGCCAGATGCACACCTCGCCCGTCGACGTACCGGCCGCGACGATCGTGCCGTCGGCGCTGAGTGCGACCCGGCCGGGGTAATCCGATTGCTCGCCGAGCACCACTTCCGAGAGGCGGGCTCCCGCCAGGCTCGCCCCCTGCGCCTCGACGTCCTGCAAGTAGGCCTGGCGGATCGAAAGGCCGGACAGGTCAACGCCCTTCAGATCGCCGCGCAGCAGCCGCAGCAGGTTCACGAGATTGCCCGGGCCGTAGCCCTGATCGTCGAACGGTCGCCCACGCTGTGCGTCCAACAGATCGAGCAACCGTTGATCGGCCGCCTGAGCGCTCCTGCACGTCGTCACCAGTCGCTCCACGATCGGGGCGGCGATCAGCCGATCCTGGCTCCGGCGTACGTGGTCCTTGCCCGTCGCCTTCACCAGGGGCTGCCGAAGCACGCGGACCGGTTCGCCGACCGCCAGCTCGTGAGCGACGTCTTCGATGAGCTCGTCGGTAACGTATTCCAGCACGACCGAGTGCAGGCCGAAGAACGGGCCGCGTTCGGTCCGTTCGAGCAGTGACCGTCGCCGCAGCCCCTCGACCGCCTCCAGCATCGCGATCCGTCCGATGCGCGGACCGAGATCCGCCGCCAGGTCGGCGATGCCGACCGGCTCGCGCGCCACTGCCAGCCGGCACAGCAGCTCGTGCTCCGGGCCCGACAGGCGCTGAATCTGCGCCCCCAGGAGCTGGCGCACGCCACGGACCATCACGCCCGGTGTCGCGGTCGCATACGCGAGATACTCTGCGATCGAGCCGCCGAACATCTCTCGGGTCGCCTCGCCGACGACTTTCAGTGCCAGGCCGTTACCGCCATACCGTTGAATGAGCGCCTGCCACGCGGCCGCGTCCCCTTCCAGGCGCTTGTCGCGCAGCAGCGCTCGCCCGTCGTCGACGTCCAGCCCGCCGAGGTCCAGTGCTCGGACCGGGCCGTGCGCTCCGCGCAACAGCCCGAGCTCTGACGGCTCTTCGCGGCTTGTGACAACCAGGCAGCTCTGGTGCGGGGCCTCACCGAGCTGTCGGAGGAGCGTGCCGTACCCCTCGTAGCTTGCACGATAGTCGCCGGCTCGGCCACCGGTCTGGAGGACCGTTTCGAGATTGTCGAGCACCAGCAGGCAGCGCGTCTGGCTGAACAGCTCCAGGAGTCGTCGGAGCAACGCGGCCTCGCCGCCGGCCTCGCGAGCATCGTCGGGGGCAAGGAAACTGAGCGCCTCCGCCAGGCACTCTCTTGGAGTCGGCGCATCCCGGAGACTGCGCCAGAAGATGCGCTCGAACGACGGTGCGACGTCCTGAGCGAGGCGGGTTGCCAGCAGCGACTTGCCGATCCCGCCCAGCCCGAGCACGGCGACGACCCGGCTCCCCTCGTCGAGCACCCACTGCCTGAGCATCTCACGCTCGGACGCCCGATTGAGGAAGCCGGCGATGTCCGGCGCCTCGCCCCAGGACTCTCGCCGCGTGCTGGTGGTTCTGATCGGTGGTGACGGTCGTACAGCGACGGTGCGCTCGGTTTCGCTCTGGAAAGAGCTGCGTTGTTCAGCAACGATCTGGTCGAACCAGGCGCCGTCGAAGGGGGTCCGGAATCGAGGCGCGTCGCGCAGGGCGGTCGCCCACAGCGCCTGCGCCTCCTCGCGCTCGCGTCCGGCGGCGAAGCCACCGGCCTGCAGGCCCGCCGCGATGAGCGCCTTCAGGCTCGCGACGCCCGGGTAGTTGTCTCCGGCCTCCCAGCCCTGGATGGAGCCGACGCTCACGCCGACCCGCGCCGCCAGCTCGTACTGGGTCAGGCCGGTCCGACCGCGCAGCTGTAGGACGAGACCAGGAAGGCTCTCGCCAGTCAAGTCCTCGGACGGTGGCACGCTGAGGTCCTCTCCACAACCAGAACCCAACCATCGCCAACGGCGCGCATCGCCGTCGTGCCGCGCAGCGGTGCGATGGTAGGCATGATTGGTACGCCAACGACCAGTGTAGTAGCCCGTCAGCCTGTTCGGCAGGTTCAACCGTGGAGGATGGCAATTCACGGAACACAGAGCGACCCGGAAGGACACCCAACGAAGTCCTGTGCATAGACCGAGCGAAGTCCAGGACAGGACGTCCACCGTGCGGCAGAGTGGAACGTAGCCACTCGACGCCATGTTCAAACGAAGGGAGAGCTCGATGATGAGCACGGCATTCGCTCCGGCGATACGGATTGGTTCGGGCCCACGGCGACCGGTGGACACCGGGTTGGAGCTGGTGTCTCGGGCCCACACCGTGAGCAGCCGGGTGACCGTCCGCGTCCTGATCGCCAACCAGCAACCGATCGTCCGCCACGGTCTTCGTGCCTTGATGGCGGACGAGCCCAACGTGCAGCTCGTCGGCGAGGCGGATGACGGGGGCACGGCAGTCCGGATGGCCCGGCAGCTTCGACCGAACGTGGTCCTGATCGACCAGTCGATTCCCACCGTGGACGGCATCTCAGCTACGAGGATGATTCGCGCGGAGCTGCGGGACACCCAGGTCGTCGTCATGACTGGCGTCGACGCGGATCTCTCGGCCGTCGAGGCGATTCGGGCCGGGGCAGCCGCTTACCTGCTCAAGGAAGCCCCGATTGACGATCTGTTGCGTGCGATTCGCGCGGCAGTGACTGGCCAGGTGACGCTGCCGGCGCAAACGGCCGCTCAGATGGTCCGCGTTGTGGGCGGGAATGACGCCCTCTCGCGTCGTCAGATGGAGATTCTGCGCCTGGTGGCGCGCGGCATGGCGAACAAGCAGGTCGCGCTCGAGCTTGGCATCACGGAGTCGACGGTCAAGACGCATGTGAGCCACATCCTCGCAAAGCTCGAGCTGCCGTCCCGGACGCAGCTTGCCCTCTACGCTGCTCGGGCGGGCCTGGTCGCGCTCCATCACCTGAACATCGCGACGTTCCCCCGAACAGCCGAATCGCAACCCGGAGGTTAGACGCGGACCTGGCAGACGAGGAGCGCGGAGCTACGAGAAGGCCTCGAACGAGTGGGCCTGCTGCTCCGCGTGCCGACCCCGGCCTGAGCTCAGCCGTTGCGGCCTAACCCTGCTTCACGAGCGCGAAGGCGGCCAGGAAGCCCGCGACGGTGATCAGACCGATGAGCTCGGGCGCCTGGTCGAATGCCTCGGGCATCATCGTCTCGGCTACCATCGCCAGCAGGCCACCGGCGGCGACGGCGCCGGTGGCGGCGACAAGCGCGGGCGGCGCGCTGCCGAAGAACGCGTAGCCGACCCACGCCGCGACGCCGGAGATCGCGGCGATTCCGGTCCAGAGCCCGAAGATGTAGGCGGCAGATCGACCCGCCATCTTCATGCCGGAAGCGCTCGACAGCCCTTCGGGGAGATTCGAGACGAAGAACCCGACCACCGCGACCGCGCTCACGCCCGGACCGACCGCCAGGCTGAGGCCGATGATGATCGCCTCCACCGTGCCGTCGAGCAGCGCGCCGACGGCGATCGCCAGCCCGCTGCCCGGGACCTGGGCTTCCGTCGGCTGGGCGATACAGTTGCCGCACCGCTTCCGGTCGCCTGCGCCGCGCCGCGAGAGCAGCAGGTGGGCCGTGCTGAAGGCAATGGCGCCGCCGACGGTCCCGAGCGCTGCCGCGCCAAACCCGCCGTGCACGTGGGCCTCTTCGAGCAGCTCGAAGGCCAGCACTGCAATGAGCACGCCGGCGCCGAACCCCATCACGGAAGCGACGACGCGGTGGGAGAGCGGCGTGAAATAGGCAATCGCGGCGCCGAGGACGAGCGCCGACCCGGCGACGAGTCCCCAGGCCCCAGCTTGCAGCCACACAGGCATTGGCGTGTTCCAGTCGGTTCGTTCGCCCGCGGTCTACTCGGCCTTAGTCAGATCCCATCGTGGGTCAAGCGATGGGGACCGAGGCCAGTTATCGTGGCCTCGGTCCCCATCGACGTCAGGTGGAGGCAGTCCTGTCGCGGGAATTGTCAGGGTCGCTGCCGTGCTGTCGCTGGCATCGCTGCAGCAATTGCAGTGAGGAAGGAGTCAGGCCTCCGTAGCCGCCTCCACCGCGTCCGGCATCTCCAGCCAGGTGAGGCCCCGCAGCGTGAGCCGATAGCGTCCGCCGGCGTGGACCACCACCATCAGGACGTCCTGGCACGCGGCACAGCGAAGGACGGCGCCGGGCGATCGCGGGTACATGTACAGGTGCTGGCTGCCCAGCGGCGCGATCCCCCCGCAGGAGGCGCATGCGCCACGAGCAGCGCTCATCTCGTGCACGAAAACCTCTCCCAAGATCCCCGCTGCCGCGTTGCCATCCAGCCTGAGCTGAGTCTCGTCCATCCTCTACCCCCCGGTGGGCCCGAACCGCTCGGTCTTGACGCGCTCCGGCGGATGGCCCAGCTCGACGAGGGCCTGAGCTACCGCCTCCACCAGAGTCGTTGGTCCGCACACCATGCAGACCGGGCGCTGCTCGGGAGGAAACCCGACCTCGGCGAGCATGTCGCGGTCGATGCGCCTGGCGTAGCCGGTCCAGTCACCTGGCCGACTTCGGGTTAGCGTGTGGAACACTTCGAGCCCATCCGCGCGGCCGGCCAGCCGGTCGAGCTCAGCCCCATAGATCACTTCCTCGAGCGACCGCGATGAGAAGAGTAGACGCGTGGGCACGCGGCTCCCCCGGGCCACGCGGTGCCTGATCATGGCCATCAGTGGAGCGATGCCGGATCCCCCGGCGACCAGCAGCAGCGGGCCACCCGTCTCGACGTCCCAGACGAAGTGCCCCCCGATAGGGCCGCGCAGCTCGAGCTGGTCACCCTCTGCGAGCTCGTCGACCAGGTACGGCGAGACCTCCCCGTCCTCGACCCGCACGACGGTCAGGTCCACCCGGTCGCGGTCATCGGGCGGCGAGGCGATCGAGTAGCTGCGTTGGGCCTGATAGCCGTCGTCCGCGGTCAGACGGACGTCGACGTGCTGTCCGGCGCGATGGCCGGGCCAGCCGGGCACCTCGAGGACCAGCGTCCTCGCCCGTGGTGTCTCGTCCAGACGCCTCGTCACTCGCCCAAGTTGCCAGGTCAGTCGCCGCGGTATCGTTGTTCTCGCCATGGGTCACCATAGTTGTGGTAGCCGTAGGTCTCCCAGAAGCCGGGCGCGTCCTCGGCCATCAGCCGGAGTCCGCGCAGCCACTTGGCACTCTTCCAGAAGTACAGATGAGGCACCAGGAGCCGCACCGGGCCGCCATGCTCCGGCTCGAGCGGCGCACCGCCGTAGGCGAGCGCCACCCAGGCCTTCCCATCGGTGAGGTCCTCGAGCGGCAGGTTCGTCGTGTAGCCGCCATCCGAGAACGCCATCACGTACTCGGCCGACGTGTCGACGCCCTCCAGCAGGGTGTCGACGGAGACGCCTTCCCAGACGGTGTCCAGCTTGCTCCACTTGGTCACGCAGTGGATGTCTCGGGTGATCGTTTCGGTGGGCAGCTTGCGGAGCTCGTCCCAGGTCCACCGTCTCGGCTCGTCGATCTCCCCGGTGATCGAAAAAGTCCAGTCGGCAAGCCGGGTCCGAGGCGTGGGGCCGGCCGACAGCACCGGGAACTCTCTCTCCAGGTATTGGCCCGGCGGAAGGCGGCCACCCGCCGCCTGATCCCGGGGCCGCCCGCGGAAGCCACGCGAAGTGAAGCTCATCGTCAAGAACACCTCCGTCACGGTTTCAACCGACCCTCGGCTGAGCTTCGGGTGGCCGCGCTCCCTCGGGATGTGCCCGCGGAGCCGCGTGCTATGGACAGCATGGCACCCGTCAGAGCGCCTGCCATCGGGCATCAGGCTGAGATCCGCGGTACTTTCGGCGGATCAGGCGCCGGGCGTGGTCGACACGGCCGAGGGATGCGCCGACGGATCGACGCAGGGCCCGACTCACCGTCCGGTCTCCAACGTGAGGGCATGCTGAAGCAAGCCGTCCGTGGGCCACTCTACCCGCGGCTCAGCGCGTGACAGCTGTACCCAGTCGACCAGGGCCGTGACCAGCGCGCGGACACTCTGGCGGGTCGTAGCGTCGGTGAGATTGCCCTCGGCGTCGAACTTGTCGCCGGCGGCCGAGACGTGGACCTCGGGCTCGAGCAGCACGGGGGACTTCGTGAAGACGAACACCTGGCGGAGAGCGAGTTGCGAGCGGACTGTCCCGAAGCCGCCAGGCGAGGCGCCCATCAGGGCGATCGGCTTGTGACGGAGCGGTGAGTCCTGCGGCGGGCGCGAAGCCCAGTCGATAGCGTTCTTCAGCACGCCGGGAATCGAGTAGTTGTACTCCGGCGTGGCGATCAATAGCGCATCGGCCGCGCGAATCTGCTCCTTCAGCTCCCGAACGGGCGGCGGGTCCCCCCGCGCCTCGACGTCCTCGTTGAAGAGCGGAATCGTCGAGAGGTCAAACTCGCCGATGTCCACCCCGTCGGGTGCGTCCTCCCGTGCTGCCCGGAGCAAGCCACGGTTGTACGAGGCTCGCCGGAGACTGCCCGCGATACCCAGAATCCGGAGCTGTTTGTTTGTCATCGCGTTCCTCGCTGCGACCATGTCGCTCCACTTGCTGTTGCCCGGGGCTGCGCTACTGCTGCCCTACCCACAGCATGACAGCGTGGTGAGCGCCTGCCATCGGCCACTGGACTGACTGCAGTCATGCCTTCGTGCCGATGAGCGGGTCAGGCAAGGATCTCGTGAGGTCGTTGTCGGGGCGAGTCGAACGAAGGTACCGCTGCTTTCAATCCAGTCGCCGATGACAGGGGTTCGCAGCGCTGCCATGCTGGAGGTGAGGCCCGGGGCCGTGCGACAGCGCCACGAAGCCCCGCAGGCGGAGGGGCCATTGCATCCGACCGGAGCGCCCGGCGCTCCGACGAACAGCAGGAGATTCCAGCATGAGGATCGTCGTCATCGGCGGCACCGGACTCATCGGGTCGAAGCTCGTCGCCCGACTGAAGGTGCAGGGCCACGAGGTTGTGGCAGCGTCCCGCAGGTCGGGTGTCAACACGGTCACGGGCGAAGGCCTGGCCGAGGTGCTCCAGGGAGCCTCGGTGGTGGTCGACGTGTCGGACTCGCCCTCCTTCGAGGAGCGAGCCGTCATGGAGCTCTTCCGGACCTCGACCAGCAACCTGCTCGCGGCGGAGGCGGCGGCCGGCGTGGGCCATCACGTCGCGCTGTCGGTCGTGGGGATCGAGCGACTGCCTCACAACGGCTACTTCCGCGCCAAGGTCGCGCAGGAGCAGCTGATCAGGGAGTCCTCGATCCCGGACTCGATTGTCCGCGCGACCCAGTTCTTCGAGCTCATCACCACGATCGCCGACGCGAGCAGCGACGGCACCGCGGTACGCCTGGCGCCGGTGTTGTTTCAGCCCATAGCGGCGGATGACGTCGTGAGCGCGATCGGTCGGATCGCGATTGGCGCGCCGCTCTACGGCACCGTCGAGGTCGCCGGACCGGAGCAGTTCCGTCTCGACGAGATCATCCGCTGGACGCTGAGCGCTTTCGACGATCCGCGCAATGTGGTCACCGACGTCCGTGGGCGCTACTTTGGCGCTGAGCTACAAGAGCGCACGCTCGTCGCGGGGCAGGGCGCGCAACTCGGTACGATGCGATTCGCGGACTGGCTCAGCCGGTCGACGCCGCCAATCCAAATGGAGGATCCGCTACTCGTCGCTGTTGAAGCTGCGCTGCACGAGCCGCCGGCCTCCAAGGAGAACGAGCTCCGCGAGAACGAATTCCGCGTGAGCGACATACCGCCTGGGGCGGTCCTGCTGGCGGGCGATGCGCTCGTGTTCAACGTCGCGGGACAGTTCTTTGCCACGCAGTCCAAATGCCCGCACCGCCAGGGTCCACTGAACAAGGGCAAGCTCGAAGGCACAACGGTCACCTGTCCATTGCACGCGGCCCAATTCAACGTCTCCACGGGCGCCGTGCTGCGCGGTCCGGCCAGGGACCCACTCACGACGTACCGCGTGACCGTAGAAGGCGAAGTCGGACGGGTCGAGGCCTGGGTTCTCGTTTGACGCCTCTTCGCGGACGCTGGTCGGGTCCCTTGATCGGGCGTTGATAGTCCCACACCGATGCGTCCGGAGTCCGAGAGCTTCTTGCCATCGACCTCACGCAACACCAGACCGGAAGGAGTCGCCGATGAGCGCGATGACGGACACGTCACCGACTCCCTTGCAGCCGGGTATGCCACCGTCCAGGCGCATCGCTACCCTCGACAGCCTTCAGGAGCACCTACAGTGGGCAATCGAGCTCGAGCACTTCACGATACCGCCCTATCTGTGCGCGCTGTACTCGCTGGACCCCGTCCGCAACACTGAAGCCGCCGAGGTCATCGCCAGCGTTCTGGTCGAAGAGATGCTGCACATGACGCTTGCGGCCAACCTGCTGAATGCCGTGGGTGGAGTCCCGCGGATCGACACGCCACGTATGCTGCTGCCGTACCCTCGGCCGCTGCCGCATAGCGACGGCTCATTCGAGGTCCCGCTCGCCCGCTTCAGCCCCGAGTCCCTTGAGGTCTTCCTGAAGATCGAGCGACCGGCCCCGCCTTGCGCTCCGCCCGAGGATGACCGGTATGAGTCTATCGCGCAGTTCTACGACGCAATCAGGCGTGGACTGTGCGAGCTGTGCGAACACCTCGGTGAGGTGAACGTCTTTCGTGGAGATCCGGCTCGGCAGGTGACCGACCCGCTCGTCTACACCGGTGGCGGGAAGATCGTCTCCGTTACCGGCCTCGACACGGCACTCGCGGCACTTGAAGAGATCGTGGACCAGGGCGAGGGTATCCAGTTCGGAGTCTGGGACGGGGACGTCGACGTGCTCCACCCTGAGCGTGAGCAGGTCGCCCATTACTTCCGGTTCCAGGAGCTGAAGCTTGGCCGCCGGTATCGGTGCGGCGACACGCCCCAGTCCGGGCCAACCGGCGAGGCGATCTCCATCGACTGGGATGACGTGCTCCCGATGCGAGCCAATCCGCACACCGGTGACCATGCTCGCGGCAGTCCGATCCGAACGGCGCAGGAGGAGTTCAATCGAGCCTACTGCGCGATTCTGCAGCTGCTTGGCCAGGCATTCGACGGCCGCCCGGAGGTGCTGGCATCCGCGGTCGGTGCGATGTACGGCCTCGGGGACCAGGCCCGGGCGCTCATGCGGATGCCGACCGCGGACGGACTAGAGACCGCTGGCCCGACCTTTGAGTACGTCGTTCGCGCTGAGCGCCAGGTATCTCAGCATTGAGCGATTCGACGTCAGCGAGCGGCCTGGCCGACGTGGGTCAGGGCCCTCAGGTCGTCGTGTCCACGAGCGGCAGTGATGCCCGAACGACCACCTGAGCCCAGCTTCCAGGCCAGGGCGCGCTCAGCCTGTGGGGCACATGCGCCGGGCCCTGTCAAACTCGGATCGACTCGACCGGCGCGAGCGCCTCGTTGCAGGATACGTCGCGGACGTGGAGCGCGACGTTCACCGCCACCATCCCGGCGAGCACCAGACCGATGACCAGCACCGGGACCGGCGTAAAGATCGCGCCGATGATGGCCACGATTGCCACCGGGATGACGAGCCGGTGGAACGGGTCGCGGAGTACTCGCAGGTACAGGGCCGATAGGCTGAGCAGGTAGACGATGATCGGCACCCCGATCGCCGTGCCGACTGCCACCCAGCCGAGGTGGGCATGCCCCGCCGTCTCTTCGATCGCCACGACGAGCCCGGCCCCCACCGCCGCCACGGCCGCGAAGATCGGCAGGTGGAGGTAGCTCCAGGCGATCGCCGTTGGCACGGAATCGAGCAGGTGCTCCTCCGGCCGGTCGAAATAGATCCACCACATCGAGTACACGATCAGCAGGCTGCCGACGATCACGGCGACGAGCTCGAAGGTGACCGCGCTGGTGCCGAGGATACCCTGGATGGCGAGCGACGCGGCCAGGACCGACTCGCCCAGGACGATGATCATGAACAGGCCGTACCGTTCGGCGATGTGCTCGGCGTGGAACGTCATCCGCTCGGCGCGCTCGGCCCAGGCCGGAATAAGCAGTTCGATCGGCACGAGCACGGCCCATGCGAGCGGCCAGAGCTGGGGCACCACGAGCAGGGACAGCCAGCCGAGCTGGCAGGCGGTGACGCCAATGGCGAATCGGAGCGCGGTCTCGCGTCGAGGCGCATCGTCGACAGCCACACGGATCCACTGCGTGACCAGCGCGACGCGCATGACGACGTAGCCGATGACGGCCAGCGTGAAGTCTCGCTGGTCGAAGATCCGCGGCACCCCGGCCGCCAGCACCAGGGCTCCGGTCATGATGACCAGCACGCCCAGGCGGTAGGCGACATCGTCGGTGTCATACGCCGATGCAAACCAGGTGAAGTTCATCCACGCCAGCCAGATCGCGACGAAGACGAGCAGATAGCTCACGAGCGAGGCAACGCCGGCTCCCTCCACCAGCGCATGGTGGAGCCGATCGGCCGCCAGGGCGACTGCCACGACGACGACCAGGTCGAAAAACAGCTCGAGTGGCGTCGCGGTTCGGCCCTCCTCCGCTGGATCGCGTCCGCGCATCGGCGTGGCGAGGCGTGGACGGATCGCCCCCCGGAGCATTCGTTGGCTCACTGCACCTCCCAAAACGTCCGAGACCCCAGTCGAACCCTTTAGGACGAGTCGCGGATCAGAAGTGATCGCGACTCGTCCGGTCCCAGAGAAGGAGCTGTCGCCCTCGAGCGCGTGATCAAGCTGCTCGAAGCCGTTCACGGCCCGGGTCGGCCTTGATTGCGGCCTGGGTCGGAACGCGAACTAGCAGGCGGTCGACCGACCAGGCACCGCTTCCCTTGACCATGAGGACGACGGCAACGGCCAACACGAGCAGATGGAACTGGACTCCCTCACCCGCCTGATCGCCGTTCCAGTTGAGGAAGAACCCGTACTGGCCGTGCACGAGCACCATGGCGCCGAGCATGACCATCGTCGTCCCGAACGCAGCGACGCGGCCGAGGAACCCGACCGCCAGAGCAAGCGACCCGAAGAAGTCACTGACGATCACGAGCAGCGCGATCACGGCCGGGACGCCGAGAGTGGCGAAAAACAGCATCGTACCGTCGAAGCCGGCACCGCCGTACCAGCCCAGCAATTTCTGCGCGCCGTGTGGGAAGATCATGATGGCGAGTGCGACACGCAGTACGAGCAAGGCGTAGCTCCGGTCTGTCTGAATAAGGCGACCAATCATCTGACAACACCTCTCCGAAGTCCGTGCGCGGATCTGCCAGGCGCACGAACGATGACCTGATACCGCCGCGCGCGAAATGCCGTGACGGATGACGCATTGGATCCGTGGTGGCTACATGATCCCTCCCTGATAGGCGCCGGTAGTGCAGTCGAACTGGCTTCGTACCTCATCTACAGCATGACAGCGCCGCCGGCGCTCGACATCAGGGACAAGGCTGATAACCGTCGTACCTTCGTTCGATTCATCGCTCTACGCTGACGAGTCGCTGGTGAGCCAACATGGCCCCGGTTTTGGGCTCACCCCAATAGGTCGGTGTTGCCGACAGCTGCTTCGGGGCCGAGGTCATCGAGTGCTATCAGGCCCGTCCGAGCTGCGTACAGGGCAGCCTGGGTGCGAGACAACAGCCCGAGCTTCGAGAGGATACCGTGCACGTGCACCTTGACCGTCGACTGCGCGATGCCGAGCTCGCGGGCAACATGCTTGTTGGCCAGACCGCGCGCCACCAGGCGCAGGACTTCCGTCTCGCGCTGCGAGAGGATGTCGTGCCCGCCCACCAGGCGGACCATCCGAGCGACCATCTGCGCTGGCAGTGCCACCTGGCCCGCGCCGGCCCCGCGAATGGTCCGCAACAGATCGTCGACCCGAGCGTCCTTGAGGAGGTACGCGGCGGCCCCGGCGCGAAGCGCCTCGATTGCTGAGGCGTCCGCCTCGACGCCGGTCATGACGACGACCTGAGTGTCCGGTAGCTCCGCGCGAATCATCCTGGTAGCGGAGATCCCATCCACGGTGGTGATGGACAGGTCGATCAGGACGACGTCAGGGCGAAGCTGTCGGGCCATCCGCACGGCCTCGCCTCCGTCGTCCGCCTCGCCGATCACCTGTAGGTCGGGCTCGCTCGCGATCACGTCCCATAGTCCGTAGCGAACGATCGGCTGATGGTTCGCGATCAGGACCCGGACCGTCATCCGACTGCTCACAAGGTGGGCGCGGAACACGGGCTCCAGCCTGGCGGCCGTCGCCCGTCGTGTGCCTGAAGCGGTGCGTACCGTGGGAGCGAATGCCCTCGTCGTCATGGTGTTCCCCCCCTCGTTGGGATATGGCGCCGGTTGGCTACTTTTCACTCTGCTCCAAGGCGGGCGCCCTGTCCCGTGCTTCGTTGGGTCAGTCGACTGGTCCTCGTTCTATGTCGTTCCATGTGGTTCCACGTCCCGTGAATTGCTGACCCTGGCAGTGGCACCTGACGAATGGTCCGACGGGCAACTACACTGGTGGCGGGCGTGCCAGGGTTGGGCGCCCTGACAATCGTCGGGTCTGGTTGTGGAGAGGGGCTCAGTGTGCCGCCGTCCGACGACATGGCTGGCGAAAGCTTTCGTGGTCTGATCCTGAGGCTGCGCAGTCGGACCGGTCTGACGCAGCGTGAGCTGGCGGCGCGGATCGGCGTTCACGTCAGCTCCATCCAGGGATGGGAGGCCGGCCCGACCTATCCCAGCGTGGCAAGCCTGCAGGCGCTCATCGCGGCGGGAGTGCAGGGTGGCGGCTTCACCGCTGGGCACGAGCATGAGGAGGCTCAGGTGCTGTGGGCGGCCGCCCTGCGCGATGCGCCTAGATTCCGGATGCCCTTCGACGGCACCTGGTTCGAGCGGCTTGTCGCCGGACGGCTCAGGCCTGTCCGGGACGACACGGAGAGCCTCGTCGCCGCACCACCCTCGCCCGCCGCGACAATCGGCGGAGCACGGCGGGAGTCCTGGGGCGAAGCGCCGGACGTCGTCGGCTTCGTCGGCCGCGCGTCTGAGCGTGCGTTACTGAGGCGGTGGGTGCTCGACGAGCGCAGTCGGGTAGTGGCCGTGCTCGGCCTGGGCGGGATCGGAAAGTCGCTCCTGGTCACCCGTGTCGCCAACGATTTGGCGCCGTCGTTCGATCGTATATTCTGGCGCAGCCTGCGGGACGCGCCGACACCGGGCGAGTGGCTCGCCCAGGCGGTCAGGTTCCTGGCCCCTAACGGTGGGAGTGAGGCCGGCGGCGAGCCAGCGTTGCTGCGATGGCTCCTGGCGCTGCTCGGCGAGACCCGCTGCCTGCTGGTACTGGACAACGTCGAGACGGTGCTCCAGCCCGGCCGCAGCGCCGGCGAGTACCGTCCTGGCTACGAGCGGTACGGGACGCTGCTCCGACAGGTCGCCGAAGCTCCACACCGGAGCTGCGTCGTCATCACTAGCCGCGAGGAGCCGCCGGAGCTCGGTCCGCTGCGTGAAGAGCACGGCCCGGTCCGGATCTATGCCCTGACCGGTCTTCGCGTCGAGGATGGGCGCGCCCTGCTGAGCGACAAGCAGTTGGACGGCGATGAGGCAGCCTGGCAGGCGCTCGTCGGGCATTGCGGCGGCAACGGCCTGGCACTCAGAGTCGTCGGCGAGACGACCCGGGAGCTGTTCGGTGGCTCCATCGCCGACTTCCTTGAGTTTGCGACCGGGACGGCGGGCATGACGGTCGCCGGCGTGCGCCAGCTCCTGAGAGACCAGATCCAGCGCCTCTCGGACCCGGAGCAGGAGGTGCTGCGCCGCATGGCCGTGGAGCGCGAACCGGTTGGCCTCATGGAGCTGGCGGCTGATTTCGGTCCGCGCATCGGGCGTGCCGCGACGTTCGAGGCGGTGGACGGGTTGCGACGGCGATCACTGCTGGAACGGACCGAGCGCGGACCGCTGTTCAGCTTGCATTCGGTCGTACTGGAATACGTCACCGATCAACTCGTCGAGGACGTCACACAAGAGCTGGCAAGCGGGGATCTGGCCTGCCTGCTGCGCCAGCCTCTGTTGAAGGCGACGGCGAAGGAGTACGTGCGGCGGAGCCAGGAGCGACTGATCGCCGCCCCAATCGTGGACCGGCTGGTCGGTGATCGCGGGAGTGCCCCGGCGGTGGAACAGCGGATCCTGAGCCTACTGGACACACAACGCGGGCGACCGATGGAGGACCAGGGCTACGGCCCAGGCAACCTCGTCAATGTGCTGCGCCTGCTGCGTGGCGATCTGAAGGACGTCGATCTCTCCGGCCTTTCAATCCGCCAGGCGTACTTGCAGGACGTCGATGCTCAGGGTGCGAGCCTGGCGAAGGCTCACCTCTCAGACTCGGTGCTCGGTGAGGCGTTCAGCTACCCAACCTCACTGGCGCTCAGCGCGGACGGCGCTTTCCTGGTGGCCGGGATGGCAGGCGGGGATGTCTGCCGCTGGCGGGTTGCCGATCGCACGCTGGTGGCGACCTTGCCGGGGCACGCCGGTCCGATCTGGGACGTGGCGCTGAGCGGGGACGGCCGGCTGGTTGCGAGCGGCGGTATCGACGGGACCGTCCGGCTGTGGGGAGGCGAGGAGGGGCGCCCGCTGGCCACCCTCCAAGGACATACCGGCGGGGTGTGGGGCGTGGCGCTGAGCGGGGACGGCCGGCTGGTCGCGAGCGGGGGCGCCGACGGGACGGTCCGGCTGTGGGGAGGCGAGGGCAGGCGCCCGCTGGCCGTCCTCCAGGCACACCCCGGCGGGGTCTGGGGCGTCGCGCTCAGCGGGGACGGCCGGCTGCTCGCCAGTGGCGGTGCCGACGGGACGGTCCGGCTCTGGGAGGTGACGAGCGGGCGCCTGCTGGCCGGCCTGAAAGGGCGTACCGGCGGGGTGCGCGGCGTAGCGCTCAGCCGGGACGGTCGGTTGGTCGCGAGCGACGGCTCTGGCAGGACGGTACAGCTCTGGGAGACCGAGGATGGGAAGCCGCTGGCCGCCCTCCACGGACATGCCAGAGGGGTGCGCGGCGTGGCGCTCAGTGGGGACGGCCGGCTGATTGCGAGCGCCAGCCTGGACCGAACGGTGCGGCTCTGGGAAACGGACAGCGGAAAGCCGCTGGCCGCGCTCCGCGGACGTACCAGCGGGGTGCCCGGCGTGGCGCTCAGCCGGGATGGGCGGCTGATCGTGAGCGGCAGCATCGACGGGACGGTGCGGTTCTGGAAGACGGAGAGCGGGCGACGGTTGACCGCCGTGCAGGGGCACGCCGATGGACTCGCGGGGGTGGCGCTGAGCGGGGACGGCCGGCTGGTTGCGAGCGGGGGCGCCGACGGGACGGTCCGGCTCTGGGAGACGGAGGGTGGCAGGCTGTTGGCCGCCCTCCGCGGACATATCGGCGACGTCTTCTCCGTGTCCATGAGCGAGGACGGCCGTCTCGTCGCCAGTGGAGGCGATGACGGGACAGTGCGGCTCTGGGAGGTAGCGAGCGGGCGCCCGCTGGCCACTCTACGAGGACACGCCGGCGAGGTGCGTCTGGTGGCGCTCAGCCGGGATGGCCGGCTCGTCGCCAGCGTGGGCCTGGACGCGACGGTCCGCCTCTGGGATTCGGAGAACGAAAGACTCCTGGACACACTTCGCGGGCACGCTGGCGGCGTGCACGGCGTGGCGTTGAGCGCGGACAGCCGGCTGGTTGCCAGCGGCGGGGTCGACGGGACGGTCCGATTATGGGAGGCGTCGAGCGGAAGGCCACTGGCCGCACTTCGCGGACACGCCGGCGGGGTCCGGGGGGTGTCGCTCAGCGTGGACGGCCGCCTGGCTGCCAGTGGGGGCGATGATGGAACGGTCCGGCTCTGGGAGACGGAGAGTGGCAGGCTGCTGGCCACCCTCCACGGACACACCGGCGAGGTCTTCTCCGTGGTGCTGAGCGAGGACGCTCGGCTGACTGCCAGTGGTGGCGAAGACGGGACCGTGCGCCTCTGGGAGACGAGCACGGGGACCTGCCTGCGGGTCCTTCGAGAGGATCGACGCTACGAGCGCGTGGACATCACCGGTCTGACCGGCGTAACAGAGGCGCAGCGACAGGTGCTCCTCGTGCTTGGCGCGGTGGAGCAGAGCGACCAGACGACCCCGTCCGCCGTCGGCCCCCAGCGATAGAGCACGACCGCGTCTCGGTGCCGATCGCTATCAGGTGGCCACATCGGCGCCGCTGGTGGCATCGCCGACCGCGTCCTCCAGCTCCTTGCCGATCGTCTCCTTGAAGACGAACTGGAACATTAGCGCGACGACCAGGAACGGCAGCCCATAGGCTGGGAATGCCGCGGCGATGCTGGGTGTCACCCCCGCGACCAGCGGTGCGAAGCCAGCCAGGATGCTGCCTGCGCTGAAGATGATCGCCCAACCCGTGGCACGCACCTCAGTGGGGAAGATCTCCTGCAGGTAGTACAGGCCGGCGCCGAACGGCGCCATCAAGAACATGGTGAGGAAGAAGCCGTAGACCAGGAGGACCATCGAGTCTTGCACCAGGCCGAGCATCGTGAACATCGCCCCGGCCAGGACCGAGACGATCGGCATGGTTCGGCGGCGGCCCCAGCGGTCGGCCGCGAAGCCGAACCCCACATATCCAATCGTGCCGCCGACCAGCCAGACGGTGAGATAGGTCGAGGAGAGCGCCTGGCCTTGTTCAAGCTCGACGTTCAAGTAGGTCGGAATCCAGGCCAGGAATCCGATAAAGGGCCAGCTCATGCAGACGAACGCCAACAAACCCAGGGCTGTCTCAAGGGGATAGCGCTGGAGCACCGTCAGATAGGTCCGGCCGAGGCTGGTTCGGCGGCCGCGCACCTGCCGCTCGGCCTGAACCCTCTCATAGTGCGGGCTCTCGGGCAGATGCCGCAGGATGAAGAATGCCAGCAGCGCCGGCAAGACGCCGACGAAGTACAGCGAGCGCCAACCAAATGCGGGGATCAAGTAGATGGAGAGCGCGCTGCACAGCAGGAACCCGAAGGTGAACCCGGCGCCCAGTATCCCCTGAGCCGTCGCCCGTGCCTTCGTCGGCGCGACTTCGAGGGCCATCGTGCCCGCCAGCGTCGCCGCGGACAGCGGAACGCGGGTGAGACACGACAACAGCGCGAGCTGGATGAAATTCTGGGAGAGGCCGGTCAGCCCGGTCAGGAGCGAATAGCCCAGAACCACCAGCGCCAGTATCTGCCGACGCCCGATCACGTCGGCCGGCGGGATCACGATGAAGGAGCTGATGGCCAAGATCCAGCGCATGATGACGTTCAGAATACCGATGTCCGTTCGGGAGGCGTTGAGCTCGGCCATGATGGCCGGCGTAGCGAGCGGGAGGATTGTCGCCTCGTAGATGTCGAAGGCCCAGGCGAGAAAGCACACGACCATGACGGAGATCGACTGGCGTGTCCATCGTTCGGCGATGGGCGCGGTACCGTCAGCTTGCATCGCCCTCCCTCCCAGAAGGCACGTCACCGGCAGGCACACAGGTCGTCCACCAGTCGCGCCGGCCCAGGCAGCGTGGTAGTTGGCTCGACCTCTCCCGAGGATAACAGTCCCAGGCGCCGGGGTTGGGTCACGCTGGTCAGACCCGTGACGTCCGCGGCTTTGTACCGGCGCACAACCCGAAGCGCATGCAGGTAGGTGCGGCTGCCGGCCTCCCGCGGGCGCACCTGCCCTTCCGCCTGACGCCCGATTCGGTCGCCCTCGGCTGCCCAAGGCCCACAACGTCGCCCGGCTGATCGGATCGGCGACGCACCTCGCTCGAGGGTCTGCCTACCGACGCCTATATCCAAGGTACCGCTGCGCTTGATCCCCTGGCCGATGGCAGGCGCTCGCCGCACCGTCATGCTGTAGATGAGGCATGGGGCGGTGCGACAGCACGGTTCGTCGGCACCAAAAGGCCCCTCCGGAGGAGTTGCCATGTCGTCACCGAAACGTCAGTCCGTCAGTCGCCGCGGCTTCCTCGTCGCGATGGCCGCCGTGAGCGCGACTGCGGGCGCCGTCGCCCTGTCGGCCCGGGGGGCAAGCGCCGCCCCGGCGACCGCCACGTTGCCCGGGGGCTCGCTCGACTCCACCGCTCGTGCCGCCAGCCAGCGCGCCGGCGCAGCGGCGCACACAGCTCACCTCAGAGGAGCGAACACGATGCTCGGCCAGATGACCTCCGCCGCTCAGGACACCGCCATCCGTCCGTTCGTCATCAACGTTCCGGACGCGGCCCTCGACGAGCTCCGACGGCGCATCGCCGCCACGCAGTGGCCCGAGCGCGAAACGGTTCCCGACTCGTCGCAAGGTGTCCCGCTCGCCGCGATGCAGGCGCTCGCGCGCTACTGGGCGTCGGACTACGACTGGCGCAAGGTCGAGGCGAGGCTCAGCGCCCTGCCGCACTTCATCACCGAGATCGACGGGCTGGACATCCACTTCATCCACGTCCGCTCGCAGCACGAGAACGCGTTGCCGCTCGTCGTCAACCACGGCTGGCCCGGCTCGATCATCGAGCAGCTGAAGATCATCGACCCGCTGACCAACCCCACGGCCTACGGCGCGAGCTCGTCGGACGCGTTCCACCTGGTCATCCCGTCGATGCCGGGCTACGGGTTCTCCGGCAAGCCGACGAGCACCGGCTGGGGCCCCGAGCGCATGGGCCGAGCCTGGGACGTCCTGATGCAGCGCCTCGGCTACAGCCGCTACTTCGCCCAGGGCGGCGACTGGGGTGCGTTCGTCGTCGACTTGATGGCCGTCCAGCCGCCTCCGGGATTGCTCGCCATCCACACCAAC
>Ga0075421_100000103_pt1 | contig 68816 bp, 71 predicted proteins | sample SoiMetdeltSBSDD5_FD_75292 | JGI IMG/M metagenome (GOLD analysis project Ga0075421, IMG submission 75292) | Bulk soil microbial communities from a Populus tree surrounding site in Tennessee, USA - Soil MetaG P. deltoides SBSDD5 | ecosystem: Environmental > Terrestrial > Soil > Tree plantation... | reverse complement strand
ATGAGTGTGGAGTTGATCACGCGGGTGGCGTTGGAAGCCGGGCAGCGCTTTGCCATTCGCGAAGGCGGCCTGACCGTCGGCGCCGGCGTCATCACCAAGGTCTTGGAATAATTCGATGGCTAAGCAGAAAATCCGCATCCGCCTTAAGGCTTACGATCATCGCGTGCTTGACCAATCGGCCAAGCGTATCGTAGAAACCGCCGAGCGCACCGGCGCCAAGGTGGTGGGACCCGTCCCGCTGCCCACGCGCATCGAGAAATTCACCGTGCGCCGCAGTCCGTTTATCGATAAGGACTCGCAAGAACATTTTGAAATTCGGACCCATAAGCGCTTGATTGATGTACTGGACCCGGATAGCAAAACAATTGACCTGCTCACCCGTTTGAACTTGCCGGCCGGGGTGGACATTGAAATAAAATTGTAGATTGTGGCTTAGTGATTGCCGATTAATTCAATATTGAAAATCAGCAATCACCAATCGTCAATCTACAATCAATTAGCCGGGTGACGAGCCGCTGCAAACGCGCAGCCCACGTATTCTGCGCTGCGCTCAGCGGCTTACGACCTGGCAGTAGGGATGATGCTGTCCTCAGCCGGACAGACAGTCCCACCGTGATCTTCTGAAGGAGTACATGTATGAAAGGGCTGATTGGAAAAAAAGTGGGGATGACCCAGCTCATTCTGGAGAATGGCAATGTAACGCCGGTGACTCTGATTGAAGCTGGGCCTTGCTTTGTCACTCAAGTGCGAACCGTGAAACAGGATGGCTACTCTGCCGTTCAGTTGGGCTTTGGAGAAGTGAATGCCAAGCGCATCGCCGCCGGGGAAAAAGGGCATTTGAAGCGCCTCGATCTGCCGCCGCTCCGCCACTTGCGTGAGTTTCGGATGAAGGAAGTTGATCTCAAGGAAGGCGATAAAGTCACGGTCGAGGTTTTTGTCGTGGGTGAGCATGTGGATGTGATTGGGATCAGCAAGGGGAAGGGCTTTCAAGGGGCGATTAAACGGCATGGCTTCAAGCGCCAGCCGAAGACCCACGGCGCTTCAGATCGCACCCGGGCGCCAGGCGCGAGCGGCCAGACGACCACGCCGGGCCGAATATACAAAGGCAAGCGCATGGCGGGTCACATGGGCAGTGACCGCGTGACCTCGCAGAATATCAAAGTCGTTTTGGTTGACGCCGAACGGAATTTGCTGGGTGTGTCGGGCAGCGTGCCGGGGGGCAAGGGGACGGTCGTTCTCATTCAAGAGTCCAGGAAACAGTAAAATGGAAGTCGAAGTCAAAAACTCCAAAGGCGAGACGGTCAATAAAATCCAACTCCCGGCTGAAATCTTTGAAGCGCCGGTGAATCGCGACTTGATGCATCAGGCCTTAACTCGCCAGTTGGCCAACGCCCGGTTAGGGACGCACGACACCAAGTCGCGCGGCGAGGTGGCCGGTGGCGGTAAGAAACCCTGGAAGCAAAAAGGCACCGGTCGCGCGCGCCAAGGCTCCACCCGCGCCCCGCAGTTTAAGGGCGGCGGCAAGGTCCATACGCCGCACCCGCGGGATTACACGTTGAAGATGCCCCGCCAGATGCGCCGGGCGGCGTTGCGTTCAGCGCTTTCCGTGAAAGCGGCCGAGGCGCAGATTGTGGTCGTCGAGGACCTGACGCTGGAATCTCCCAAGACCTCGGCGATGGTGGAGACGCTGGCCTTGCTGGCGGGCGCGGGCAGCACGGCGTTGGTGCTCTTGCCGGCTAAAAATGAAATCGTCGAAAAGTCAATGCGGAATATGAGCAACGCGAAATATCTGCGCGCCAATTATCTCAACATCCGAGACTTGCTGGGTTACGACAAAGTCATCCTGCCCTTGGGCGCGTTGGAAGTCATTCAGAGCTATCTGGGGTAAGGGAGAAACGATGACTATTTACGAAGTGCTGCGCCGGCCCATCGAGACCGAGAAGTCCCGCTACCAGAACGCCAAGCTGCATCAATATGTGTTCGAGGTGGATGGTCGGGCGACCAAGCCGCAGATCAAAGAAGCTGTCCAAACGCTCTTCGATGTGGAAGTGGAGCGGGTGAACGTCATTGTCGCGCCTGCCAAGAAAAAGCGTCAGGGGCGTAATCGGCGGGTGGCAGTGCGCGGCCAGCAATATAAGAAAGCGGTGGTCACGCTCCGCGCCGATCAACACATTGACCTGTTTGAAGGGGTGAAATAATGGCCGTCAAAATCTATAAGCCGACGTCGCCTGGCCGCCGGGGGATGACCAGCGCGACGTTTGAAGAAATCACGAAGTCCAAGCCCGAGCGCAGTTTGTTACGCCCGCTCCGCAAAAAAGGCGGTCGGGACAACAGTGGCTCGATCCGCATCCGGCATCGGGGCGGCGGCGCCCGGCGTCATCTGCGGGTTATTGATTTCAAGCGGGATAAGTTGGACATCCCCGCCAAAGTTGCGGCGATTGAATATGATCCCAATCGTTCCGCTCGGATTGCGCTCTTGCATTACACCGACGGCGAGAAGCGCTACATTATTGCGCCGCTCGACTTGCGGGTGGGGGATGTGGTTCGGTCCGGCAAAGAGGTGGATATTCGACCAGGGAATGCGCTGCCCATTGCGGCTATTCCGTTGGGCACGCTCATTCATAACATTGAGTTGCAGCCGGGTAAAGGCGGGCAGGTCGCCCGTTCGGCTGGGACCGCCGCTCAATTGATCGGCAAAGAAGGGGATTACGCGCAAGTCCGGATGCCCTCCGGTGAGGTGCGCCTGATTCGTCAGGTGTGTATGGCGACCATCGGCGAGGTGGGCAACTTGGATCATTCCAATATCAAATTGGGCAAAGCGGGACGGAAGCGTCATATTGGTATCCGCCCGACGGTGCGCGGTACGGCGATGAGCCCGCGCGACCACCCCCACGGCGGCGGCGAAGGCCGGCAGCCGGTAGGCAAGCCTGGCCCACGCAGTCCCTGGGGCAAGCCGACGCGCGGCTACAAGACGCGGAATAATAAAAAGACGGATCGCCTGATCGTTAAGCGGCGTGGAAAGAAACGGAGCTAGCGGGAATGTCACGTTCACTCAAAAAAGGTCCGTTCGTCGAACCTAAACTCTTGAAGAAAATTGAAGCGATGAACCAGAAAGGCGATAAAAAAGTCGTCCGCACCTGGAGTCGCGCCAGCACCATTTTCCCGCAGATGGTCGGGCACACCATTGCCGTCCACGACGGGCGCCGCCATGTTCCAATTTACGTGACCGAGAACATGGTCGGACACAAGCTGGGCGAATTCGCGCCCACCCGCACGTTCAAGGGGCACGTCACCAAGGAAAAATTGGCCGCCGCGGCGGTGGAGGGTGCATAACGCATGAGCCACGCGGTTCGTTCCCAAACAAGATTCGTGGGCCGGTCGGCGCAGAAGGTTCGCCTGATTATGAATTTAGTGCGCGGCCGCCAAGCCGATGAAGCGCTGAGTATGCTCAAGTTCATCCCGAATGGCGCGGCGAAGGCCGTCGCGAAAGTTTTGCGGACGGCGATTGCGGACGCCGAAGAAAATTTCGGGCTGAATCGCGCAGATTTAATGGTCTCCAAGGCTTACGCCGACGAGGGACCCACCCGCCGCTGGCGGCGCTTTGGGGCGCGGGGCCGGTTCAAGCCGCTGCTGCGTCGCTCGTCGCATCTCACCATTGTGCTGCAGGAACGGGAAGGAGCAGGATCGTAATGGGTCGCAAAGTTCATCCGGTTGGCTTTCGCTTGGGGATTATCAAAGATTGGGAAGCGCGCTGGTATGCGCCCAAGACCAAATACGCCGCGCGCTTGCAGGAAGACTTTGCGATTCGGAGATTAATTGAAAAGGAATCGCCGCGTTCCGGCATCTCGCGCATTGATATTGAGCGCTTCCCCTCCGAGGTCGTCGTGACGATTTGGACGGCGAAGCCCGGAATTGTGATTGGCCGCAAAGGCATGCAAGTTAAAGTCTTACGTCAGAAAATGGAAGAACTGACCGGCTCCAAAGTCAAAGTCGAAGTCGAAGAAATTACCCAGCCGGATTTGGAAGCCAAATTGGTCGCCGAAAATATCGCCGATCAATTGGAGCGGCGGATCAGCCACAGCCGGGCGATGAAACGCGCGATGAGCCAGGCGATGCGCCAGGGCGCTCAAGGCGTCAAGATTGTCTGCGCCGGCCGGCTCGGCGGTTCGGAAATGTCGCGGCGGGAGCTGCAGCGCGAGGGACGGGTTCCACTCCAAACGTTGCGGGCGGACATTGATTTTGCTAAGGCGGAAGCCTTGACGACCTTTGGCCGGATTGGCGTGAAGGTCTGGATCTACAAGGGCGAGAAGATGCCGCAAGCCGTCGAAGTCCCGGAAGTGACGGACGTTTATATTAGTGAGTAAATCATCTGTCACGGATCACGGGTCACTCGTCACGCAGTATTACGTGACGAGTGACCCGTGACGTGTGGCGAAGAGGTTTCTAACTATGTTGCAGCCAAAGCGTTCAATGTGGCGCAAGCAGATGCGCGGAAGAATGAAAGGCCACGAAACCCGAGGGGTGGAGATGGTCTTTGGAGAGTACGGTTTGCAGGCGCTGGAGCCGTGCTGGTTGACTCAGCGGCAGATCGAAGCCGCGCGTCGGGCGCTGGTGCGTTACATGAAGCGCCGGGGGAAGGTCTGGATCCGCATCTTCCCGGACAAGCCGGTCACCCGCCGCGCCGCCGAAACCCGGATGGGCAAAGGCAAAGGCGCGGTGGATCATTGGGTCGCCGTCGTGAAGACCGGGCGCATCATCCTGGAACTTTCCGGTTTGCCGGATGATGTGGCGCGTGAGGCGATCCGGCTGGCGTCTCACAAGCTGCCGATCAAAACGCGGCTGATCACCTCCCATGAGGTGGCTGTTTCGGGAGGCAAGTAAGCCATGAAGATTACGGAGATTCGAGCGCTGGCGACGCCGGAGATTGAAACGAAACTGGACGATGCCCGCGAAGAACTATTCAAATTACGCTTTCAGTTTAAAGCCGGTCAGCTCACGGATTATTCCCGGCTGCGGGCGACCCGCCGCACCATTGCCCGTTTCTCGACGGTGCTGCGTGAACGCGAATTGGCGGCGGAACTGAGCGGGGAGAGAGAAATCGCATGAGCCAAGAACGACGCCGTCTCGTCGGCAAAGTGACCAGCAACAAAATGACTAAAACGGTTGTGGTCGAAGTAAATCGAAGCAGCCGCCATCCGTTGTATGGAAAAGTTGTTCATCATGCCACGCGCTTCAAAGCCCATGATGAGAAAGGCTGCCACCTGGGCGATATGGTCCGCCTGGTAGAGAGCCGCCCATTGAGCAAGGACAAACGCTGGGTGGTCGAAGAAATCCTGACCCGAGGCGAGCACATCGAACTGCCGGTCGAAGACTCCCTGACCAAAAAGGGGACGGAGGCTGAAGGGAGCGCGCTATGATCCAAACGGAGACCCGTCTGACTGTCGCCGACAACACCGGCGCGCGGGAATTGCTCGTCATCCGCATTATGGGAGGCTCGCGGCGCCGCTATGGTTACGTTGGGGATGTCGTCGTCGCGGCGGTCAAGGAGGCGGCACCCCAAGGCGCGATTAAGAAAAGCGCCGTGGTCAAAGCCGTTATTGTCCGCTGCGCCAAAGAGTTTCGCCGCGATGACGGTTCGTACATTCGCTTTGACGACAACGCCGCCGTCATTTTGGACGAAGACGGCGAGAATCCCAAGGGGACCCGGATTTTTGGCCCGGTGGCGCGTGAGTTGCGTGAAAAAGGATTTATGAAGATCGTCTCGCTCGCGCCGGAAGTGCTTTAAGAAGTGTCAAGTGCTCACGTGACACGTGAACACCTGACACTTAAACACTTGTCCTTTAATGGAGATTGAATTGTGAACATCAGAAAAGGCGATACGGTTCAAATCGTTGCCGGGAAAGACCGGGGCAAGCGGGGGGAGGTGCTCAAGGTGCTTCCCAAGGTGAATCGCGTTGTCGTGCAAGGATTAAACAAGCGCAAGAAGCATCAGCGCGCGAGGCCCAACGCCCAAGGCGGACGGCAGATGGCCCCGGAAATTCTGATCTTTGATGCGCCGCTGGACCTCTCGAATGTCATGCTGGTGTGTCCTAAATGCGGCGAGTTGACGCGGGTGGGCTATCAGCGTTTGGAGGGGGAATCCAAGCGCCTCTGCCGGAAGTGTGAAACGGTGATGGACGCCTGACGCGGCGTCCATGGAGAAGAACGATCATGCACAAGATTCAAGAACGGTACCAGCAAGAAATTCTCCCGCAATTGATGCGCGAGTTCACTTTTAAAAATGTGATGCAAGCCCCGCGTGTTAACAAGGTCGTCGTCAATATTGGCGTGGGGTCTGAGACCGCCACCGATAGCAAGGCGCTGGATGCCGCGCTGGGAGATATGACGACTATCGTCGGCCAGAAACCGCTCGTCACCAAGGCGCGCAAGAGCATTGCCAATTTCAAGCTGCGCGAGGGCAAAGCCATCGGTGTTAAGGTCACGTTGCGCGGGGAACGCATGTGGTCGTTCCTGGATCGGCTGATGAATGTGGCGTTGCCGCGCGTGCGTGACTTCCGGGGTGTCTCGGCCGAGGGCTTTGATGGCCGCGGCAACTATACCCTGGGGCTGCGCGAGCAGTTGGTCTTCCCGGAAATTGAGTACGACAAAATTGATAAAATCCGCGGCCTGGAGATTACGGTCGTCACCTCGGCTCTGAACGATGAGCACGGCCGGCGATTGTTGCAGCTCCTGGGCATGCCGTTCACGAAGAAGGGCGCGTAAGTATGGCCAAGAAATCCAGTATTAATCGCGAATTTAATCGGAAGTTTGAAGTGCGCGTCCGGCATCGCTGCGAGCGCTGTGGTCGTCCGCGCGGCTACCTTCGCCGCTTTCATCTGTGCCGTATCTGTTTCCGTGAATTCGCCCTCGCCGGAAAAATTCCGGGCGTGGTCAAGAGTTCGTGGTAAACCCGGACGAGGAGAAGACTGGGTATGTATAGCGATCCCATAGCTGATTTGCTCACCCGCATTCGCAATGCCCTCATGGCTGGGCACGGTACGGTTTCCGTCCCGAGTTCCAAGTTGAAGCTGGCGATTGCTCAAATTCTGAAACAAGAAGGCTTCATTGAAGAGTTTACGATTCAAGCGACGGAGGGGGAGGTTCAAGCCTCGTTGCGCTTGACGCTCAAATACGTCGGCGTCCGTCGTGAAAAGCGGCCCGTGATCTCCGGGCTGGAACGCATCTCCACGCCCGGCCGCCGGGTCTATGCCAGCAAGAAGGAAATTCCCTGGGTGCTGTCGGGCATGGGCATTGCGATTTTGTCCACGCCCAAGGGAGTCATGACCGGAACGCGCGCGCGCCAATTGGGGGTGGGCGGCGAGGTGTTGTGTAAGGTTTGGTAATGACCTGTGAGGCCTGATCCGTGAAAAGAGAACTTCACGAGTCACGTATCCCGCTCACGAAGGCGCTAGAGATAAGGAAAGACTCATGTCCCGCATTGGCAAACAGCCTGTGACACTCCCCAAGGGAGTTCAAGTAGATATTCAGGGGGTGACCGTCAAGGTCAAAGGGCCGAAGGGTGAACTGGCGCGCACGTTCTCGGAGCAGATCGGCATTGAAATCGAGAATGGGCAAGTTCTCGTCAAGCGCCCGTCGGACGTGCCGGCCATCCGCGCGCTGCATGGAACCACGCGCGCCTTGATCCGGAATATGGTCGCCGGCGTCAGCGATGGTTTTTCTAAAACGCTGCAAGTCGAAGGGGTGGGCTACCGCGCGGAAATTAAAGGGAAACAGTTGGTCATGGCGTTGGGTTATTCGCACCCGGTGCCGGTAGATCCGCCGCCGGGAATTACGTTCTCGGTGGATGAGAAGGCCAAGACGATTACGGTTTCCGGGATTGATAAGGAACTGGTCGGCCAGGTGACCGCCGACATCCGGAACTGGCGACCGCCGGAACCCTATAAAGGCAAAGGGCTCCGTTACATCGGTGAGCGCGTGCGCCGCAAGGCCGGTAAAGCCGGCAAGGTTGGTTAATCTAGATGACAACGAAAAATCGCTCCGAGGCCCGGCTGCGCCGGCATCAGCGCGTCCGTGGGAGTGTTTCCGGGACTGAAGAACGTCCTCGCTTGAATGTGTTTCGCAGCCTGACGCATATTTATGCGCAGGTGATTGATGATAGCAGCGGCCAAACGCTGGCTTCGGCTTCGACCGTGGATGCCGAGTTGAAAAAACAGGTGGCTGGCAAGAAGAAAACCGAACAGGCCAAGCTGGTGGGCACGACCCTGGCGGAACGCGCGAAGGCCAAGGGCGTCAAGGCCGTGGTGTTTGACCGCGGCGGCTATAAATATCACGGGCGCGTCAAAGCACTGGCCGATGGCGCCCGTGAAGGCGGATTGGAGTTCTAATCAATGGCACAACGAGAGAATCGTAATCGCAACCGGGAACGGGAAGAAGATAAAGGCGAAGAGCTTGACGAGCGCGTCGTGGATATTTCGCGGGTCGCGAAAGTGATCAAGGGCGGGCGGCGCTTTGCGTTTCGGACGGTGGTGGTGGTGGGGGATAATCGGGGCCGGGTGGGGATCGGCGTCGGGAAAAGCCGCGCCGTCCCGGAGGCCATCCGCAAAGGCACGGAACGAGCGCGCAAAAACATCAAACCGGTTAATTTAGCCGGCACCACCATTCCGCATGAAATCACGGCGCATTATGGCGGGGCACAGGTTTTGCTCAAACCGGCTTCGCCCGGCACGGGCGTCATCGCCGGCGGCGGCGTGCGCGCGGTGTTAGAGGCCGTGGGCGTGCGCGACATTCTGACCAAATCGTTGGGCAGCGCGAACGTATTGAACGTGGTTTATGCCACGCTTAAAGCGCTCAATGCGCTCAAGCAGACAGAGAAGGAAGCGGCTTACCGGGGCAAGGAAACCGAGGAATTGATGCCCTTCTGGACGCGAAAGAAGACCAATACCAATGCCTAAAAGCGCGAACCCCTCTACGACAAAAACCCTGCGCATCACCTTGGTCCGGAGTCCGCTGGGGTACTCGGTGCGGCATAAGGCGACGGTGCAGGCCTTGGGCTTACGCCACATCCGGCAAGCCGTGGAGCAGGCGGATACCCCGCAACTGCGCGGTATGTTGGCCAAGGTGGGACATTTGGTGAAAGTGGAAGAAGTTTAGCTTCGCATAATCTAAGTTGAGGTAACCATGAAGCTGCACGATTTGGTCCCGAATGAGGGACACAAGAAAAAGAAGAAGCGCGTTGGGCGGGGCATCGCCGCCGGTCAAGGCAAGACGGCCGGCCGCGGCACCAAGGGCGAAGGTGCGCGCCGCGCCAAAGGGGGCAGCATCTATCGCCAGGGCGGCCAGTTACCTTTCTTTCGCAGCTTACCATTCAAGCGCGGCTTCACAAATATTCGCCGCGTGGAATATTCCGAGATCAACGTCGAGCGTTTGGCCGAGGTCGAGGCCGGCACGGAAGTTAATCCCTCTTTCCTGGCGCAAGCGGGAATGATTGGGGATGATGCGCGGCCGGTTGTGCTGCTCGGGCGCGGCGAATTGAAGCAGGCGCTCACCGTTAAAGTTCATCGAGCCAGCAAGACGGCCAGAGACAAAGTGGAAGCGGCGGGCGGCACGGTAGAGATCATTGCCTAGAACTGAGGAGGCATTGTCATTATGAAGCGCTCGGCATGGCGTTACCTATGGACGGCGGAGGATATCCGCAACCGGCTGCTAATCACCTTTCTGCTGCTGGTCATTTACCGATTGGCCTCGCATATTCCGGTTCCCGGCGTTAACCGCGAAGCCCTGAGCGCTATTCTCAGTAGTGGCGCCTCCGGCGCGAGCAATCTGCTCGGTTTGCTGGATTTGCTTTCCGGCGGGACGGTCTCCAACTTTTCCGTGCTGGCGATGGGGGTTTATCCCTACATCACGGCCCAGATCATTCTCCAATTGTTGGTGCCCATTATTCCGCGCCTGCAGCGGATCATGGAAGACGATCCCCGCCAGGGCCGGGAATTCATGGAGCGGTGGACGTATTACCTGGCTGTGCCCATGGCGGCCTTGAACGCCTTTGGTCAAATCCGGTTGATGCTATCGTTGCAGACGAACACCGGAGGGCAGGACCTGCTAACCTTTGGCAAAGATTTGGGGTTCAATCTGCCGACCGTCACTATGATTGTCGCCATGACTGGCGGAACCATGTTCGCCATTTGGCTGGGTGAATTGATTTCAGAATATGGCATTCGCCAACAGGGCTTATCGCTAATTATCTTTGCCGGGATTGTCTCGCGCATCCCGGCGAATCTGGGAAGCATCCTCTCGGACGAAGTCTATCGCTGGCGTTCATTGGCGATTTTCTTTGGCATCATGGTCCTGACGATCCTGGCCATTGTCTTCGTGCAGCAGGGGCGGCGCAACGTCCCGGTCATGTATCCGGGCCGGCGCATTGGCAACCGCCAGAGCATGCCGGTTAAAGGCAATCTCCCGTTGCAGGTCAATATGGCGGGCATGATCCCGGTAATCTTCGCGCAATCCATTTTGACCTTCCCGGCGATCATCGCCCAGTTCTTTGTGAATTCCACGACGGAGTGGGTCCGGACTTTTTCGCAACAAGTCAGTAACTTGTTCGGGGGCCAGAACGAATGGTACTGGCTGCTGGAATTCATCATGGTCGTGTTATTCACTTTCTTCTATACCGACGTTCTCTTCTCGCAGCAAAATTATGGCGAGAATCTTAAACGCACGGGTGCGCAAGTGCCCGGTGTGACCAAGGGCGTGCCGACCCAAAAGTATCTGACCAAAGTTCTGCGCCGCATTACGCTGCCCGGCGCGGTGTTCCTAGGTGTGGTTGCGGTGTTGCCCTTCCTGGTCAAGCCCTTGATTCCGGGCGCCACGAGCTTTTCTATTCTGAGTGTGGGGTTGTTGATTGTGGTGGGGGTGGTGCGCGATGTGTTCTTTGGCTTGGACGCGGAACTTAAATTGCGCGGCTACGATGAGGCGCTGCTCGTCCGTTAGGAGTTAGGGACTGCCGGCGGTTGGTAGACCAAGGGGTACGATGCCAAATTACATTGTTCTCCTAGGTTGTCCCAGTGCGGGCAAAGGCACTCAAGCAGAAATCTTGCGTAACATCTTCGGCTTGCCGCACATCGCCTCCGGTGATCTGTTCCGGGACAACATCAAACACGAGACGCGGCTGGGCCGGCTGGCCAAACAATACATTGATAAGGGGGAACTGGTCCCGGATGATGTAACGATTGATATGGTCCGGGAACGGCTGTCACAACCGGACGCGAAAGCGGGCGCGTTCTTGGACGGTTTTCCCCGAACCGTTCCGCAAGCAGAAGCGCTCGATGGCTTGCTCGCCGAATTCGGCGGCCGCGTTAACATCGTCGCCTATATCCAGGTTCGGAACGAGGTGTTGCTGCAGCGGTTGTCCGGCCGCTGGGTGTGCCGGGGGGCTGAAGAACATACCTATCATTTGCTTTTCCATCCCCCGCGCGTCCCGGGAAAATGTGATGTGGATGGAACCGAACTTTATCAACGGGATGATGACAAGGCCGAGGTCCAGGCGAACCGGATTCAGGTCTTTCTGAAGAAGACGGCGCCTTTGATCGAGTATTACACGGCGCGTAAGCTGCTGGTGGAGATTGATGGGGATCAGCCGATCCCAGCGGTCACCGAGGCTTTACAGTCGGCGATTGAAGCCACGATGGGATGAACGCGCGGGCCGCAACTTCCACTTGGCGTTCCGGCATCGAACGTAAAAGTGGGCGTGAACTGGAACTGATGCGCCAGGCGGGACAGGTGGTGGCGGCCGCGCTGGGCGAAATGCGTGAGCATGCTCGGCCCGGTGTGACCACCCTCCACTTGGATGCGCTGGCTGAAAAAGTGATTGCCGCGCACAAAGCACGCCCGGCTTTCAAAGGGTATCCCGGCCCATACCCGTTTCCGAATGCCACCACCATCTCCATTAACGAGGAACTGGTGCACGGCATTCCGGGGCCGCGGATCATTCGCGAAGGCGACCTGGTCAGTTTGGACTGCGGCGCTATTTACCAAGGTTTCTACGCCGACTCGGCCATTAGTCTTGGCATCGGCCACTGTACGCCGTTGGTCGAAAAGCTGCTGAGCGTGACCGAACAGGCGCTCGCCGCGGGAATTGAGAAAATGCGTCCGGGTCAGCGGACCGGCGATGTTTCGGCCGCGATCCAGAATTATGTGGAGAGTCACGGCTTCAAGGTCGTACGGGAATACACCGGCCACGGCATTGGACGGAATATGCACGAAGACCCGGCTGTGCCCAATCATGGCAAAGCGGGCACCGGAACTCTCTTGCGGCCGGGGATGACCATCGCGCTGGAACCGATGGTGTTAGTGGGTACGACTGAAACCGTGACGCGGGCCGATCAATGGACCGTCGCCTCCGAGGATGGATCGCTCACCGCCCATTTTGAGCATACCATTGCCGTCACCGAGGACCAGCCGGAAATTCTGACCCGGGCGGCAGCAGAGGGATAGGTGCGCTGCACCTCGTCCGGTGACAAAAACCCTAGACGTAATGTCGGTGGGTAGGTATAATCAAGCGCTTCATTCAGCGCCGAGTTTGTGGAGATAGAAAATGAAAGTCCGATCGTCTATTCGTAAACGCTGCCCGAAATGCAAGGTGGTGCGCCGGGCGGGTAAGGTTTTTATAATTTGCGAAAACCCTAAGCACAAACAGCGCCAGGGTTAGGAGACTATCCAAAAACGCTCACCAACCGCGTCCTCGCGGTTGGCGCCCGCGAGGACGCGGGCTTTGAGCGAATAAGTAAGCGCCAGGGTTAGGGCCTGGCCGGGAGTAAGGAGTAAGAGCATGGCACGTATTGAAGGTGTTGACCTCCCCCGCGATAAACGGGTGGAAACCGGCCTCACGTATCTGTATGGGATTGGCTTGCGCAGTTCGCAAACGATCCTCGCCGAAACCAAGATCAGTCCGGAGACGCGGGTGCGTGACCTGACGGAAGCGGAAGTAACGGCGCTCCGTGACTACATTGGTCAGCACTATACGGTCGAAGGCGATCTGCGCCGCGAAGTTCAGTTAAACATTAAGCGCCTGGGCGAGATTGGTTGTTATCGCGGCTTGCGCCATCGGCGTAATCTGCCAGTGCGCGGTCAGCGGTCCCGCACCAATGCGCGCACGCGCAAAGGCATCAAGAAAACCGTCGCCGGGCGGGGTCGCCGCCGGGGCGCGAAGAAGAAATAAAAGGAGTAGCGAGAAACCATGCCACCGGCTGCCAAGGGCGCTCGGCGCTCAACCACCAAGAAAGTCAAACGTGTCTCGGCCATGGGGCAGGCGCACGTCCATGCGACTTTCAATAACACGATTGTGACGATTACTGATTCTCAAGGGAACGCGATTGCCTGGGGCTCGGCGGGAACGGCCGGCTTCAAAGGCTCCCGCAAAAGCACGCCGTACGCGGCCCGCATGGCGGCACAGCAAGCCGCCCAGTCCGCCATGGAATTAGGCGTGTCCGAAGTTGATTTGTTTGTCAAAGGCCCCGGCCCTGGCCGGGAAGCCGCCATCCGCGCCATCCAGGGGACCGGCCTGCGGGTGCGCTCGATTCGCGATATCACGCCCGTTCCGCATAATGGCTGCCGACCGCCGAAGAAACGGCGTGTCTGATTTGATGAAAGAAGGATAGCTGACGTATGTCGAAATATATCGGGCCAGTGTGCCGCCTCTGTCGGCGCGAGGGTGAAAAACTTTATCTCAAAGGATCGCGCTGCTTGTCGCAGAAGTGTCCTTTTGAGAATCCCAACAAACGGCGTGATTTTGCGCCGGGCCAGCATGGTAAAGAAGGCCAGTTCAAGCGCAACCGCTCCTCAGACTATTTGTTGCAACTCCGGGAGAAGCAAAAGGCGCGCCGCATTTATGGCGTCTTAGAGGCGCAGTTTCGCCGCTATTATCAATCAGCCTTGCGAACGCGTGGCGGCCTGACCGGCCATGTGCTGCTGCAACTCTTGGAAAGCCGCTTGGATAATATTGTTTACCGCTTGGGGTATGCCAGCAGCCGCGCCCACGCGCGCAATCTGGTGACCCATGGACATTTCAACGTCAATGGCCGCCGCACGGATGTGCCCTCCCTGAATCTTCAGGCGGGCGACATCGTTGAAGTCCGCCCGGGTTCCCAGAATCGTCCCTACTTCCGGGACTTGAAAGCGGCGGATGAAACGCGGGCCATCCCCAAGTGGCTTAACCGGGAGCTGGTCAGCCTGTCCGGTAAAGTGATTAGTCTGCCGACCCGACAGGATATTGACGCCAAGCTCAATGAACAACTCATCGTCGAATATTATTCGCGCTAATCGTTAATCAAAGACAGTGCCTCTTCACCCACGGGTTGGAAGAGGCCTACTCCCTAGACTCGGGCGCGGTTTTACAGGGTGTTCCGAGGAGATGAGAGGCAAATGACCATTACCAATAACCTCGTCTTGCCTAAGATAGAGGCCGAGAATGTTTCTCGCAATTTTGGGCGGTTCGTCATCAGTCCGCTCGAGAGCGGTTACGGAATTACGCTGGGGAATGCCTTACGCCGGGTTTTGCTTTCCTCACTGGAGGGCGCGGCGGTCACCTCGGTGCGCGTTTCCGATGTCCCGCATGAATTCTCCGATATTCCCGGCGTCAAGGAGGACATGACCCAATTGCTTCTGCAAGTGAAGCAATTGCGCCTGATCCTCCACGAGGGGGAGAGTTCCCGCTTGCGTTTAGACGTGCGGGGGGAAGGGACGGTCACGGCGGCGGACATTATCTGCCCGGCGGAAGTGGAAATCATCAATCCGGATCTCTACCTCTTCACGGTAGATAATGATAAGGCGAAACTAGAGATCGAAATGACGGTGCAGCGTGGCCGGGGCTATTCGCCGGCGGAAGAGCGGGCCCGCCTGCCCATTGGCGAAGTGCCGGTGGACGCGATCTATAGCCCGATCAAGCGCGTCAATTTTGATGTTCAGCGCGCGCGGGTGGGGCAAAACACGAATTATGATCGGTTGGTAATGGACCTGTGGACCGATGGCACCATCCGACCCGAGGTCTCGCTGCGGCAGAGTGCGCAGTTGCTCATGGCGCATCTGCGTTTGGTGGCCGGGGTGACGGAAGAGTCGCTGGCGCCCGCGGCGCCCGAGGTCGAGGTCCCCAAAGTCTCGAGTGAAATCTACGAGACGCCCATTGAGCAGTTGGACCTGTCCGTGCGCGTCTTCAACTCTTTGAAGCGCACCGGGATCACGACCGTCGGTGAGGTGATTGACATGCTTTCCAAAGGCGAAGAGGCGATCCTCGCCATTCGCAATTTCGGCGATAAAAGCTTGGACGAGTTGCGGGATAAACTACGGGAAAAAGGCTACCTCAAAGACGGGGAAGCCAAGACGGAAGTGGAGAAGGCGTCATGAAACATGGAATTGTAGGCCGGAAGCTTGGCCGGACACTGGGGCAGCGGAATGCGCTCCGCCGGACGATGATGACTCAATTTATGGAGCATGAGCGGCTGGAGACCACGGCGGCTCGAGCTAAATTCATTCGCGGCGAAGCGGAGAAACTGATTACGCTGGCCAAACGCGGCCTCAAAGCCGGTGAAGAAGATTCCACGGCTGCCAAAGCGCGCCTGGTTCACGCCCGGCGTCTAGCAACGGCGCGTCTCAACGATCCGAAAATGGTCAAGAAACTTTTTGAGGAAATTGCGCCGCGCTACGATAAACGCCCCGGTGGGTATACCCGCATCCTGAAGCTGGGCCATCGCTTAGGGGATGCGGCGGAGATGGTTCTACTCGAAATGGTTGAAGAATAGATAAGTCCGAAGTCCCCAGTCCAAAGTCCTAAGTCGAGGATCATTTGACTTCGGACTGGGGACTTCGGACTGTGGACTTTATGGCACGTTACAAAGCGATCATCGAATATGACGGCACCGATTTCCTGGGATTTCAGCGCCAGGCGGTTGGGCGAACCGTTCAGGCCGAGCTAGAAGTCGCGCTCAACCACATCGGTTGGACTGGGAAGGCGGTGCTGGGCGCGGGCCGGACGGACACCGGCGTGCATGCCAGCGGGCAGGTCATCGCCTTCGATTTAGGCTGGCGGCATGGCGCGGATGATCTTCTCCGGGCACTCAACGCCAACCTGCCACGGGACATCGCCGTAAAATCAGTGGCGGAGTGCGCGCCGGACTTTCATCCACGTTTCTCAGCGCGCGGCCGCCGCTACCGTTATACGATTTACAATGCGCCGGTGCGTTCTCCGCTGATGGCCCGTTCGGCCTGGCATGTCTGGCCCTCGGCGTTGAACATCGAAGCGATGCAGGCGGCGAGTCGCCTCTTGTTGGGGAGGCATGATTTCGCGGCTTTTGGCTCTGATCCGGAAGACGGCGCGAATACCGTCAGAACCATTGAGTTCGTTGAATGGTCGGCGGTGTTGCCGGGAACGTTCGTGTACTTTGACATTCAAGCCCATGCCTTCCTGTACCGAATGGTGCGCAGCTTGGTGGGCGCGCTGAAATGTGTGGGATCAGGCGAATTAACGGTTGAGGCGTTTGGGGCCATCTTCCGGTCGGGTGACCGGTCACAGTGCCCACCGCTCGCTCCGCCGCAGGGCTTGTGCCTGATGGAAGTGCTCTATTAGAAAGATTGAAATAACAAAGAGGACGTGACGATGAACAAAACTTACGTCGCTAAAGCAAGCGACATCAAACGGGAGTGGTTGATCGTGGATGCCGACGGCCAAAATCTGGGGCGGTTAGCCTCCAAAGTCGCCGCCATCCTGCGCGGCAAACACAAGCCGATCTTCACTCCCGGTCTGGATACGGGCGACTTCGTGATCGTGGTCAACGCGGCGAAGGTGACCGTCACCGGTAACAAGCTGGACGAGAAATTTTATTACACGCTCTCCGGTTATCCCGGCGGCCTGCGCTCCATCTCGTTGCGCGATCAACTGGCCAAGCATCCGGATCGCGTCGTCACGCATGCCGTTTGGGGAATGCTGCCGCACAACAAACTAGGCCGGGCGATGCTCAAGAAACTGAAGGTCTATGGCGGCGCCGAGCATCCCCACGCCGCGCAAATGCCGGCCGTCTTAAAGTAAGTCACCGGGCCTTGTATTTTTTTATTCGATATTGAAGAAGGAAGAGCAAAAGTATGGCTACTCAATACTATGAAGCGGTTGGTCGCCGCAAAACCAGCACTGCGCGCGCGCGTATCTCCTCCGGCGAGGGCGCCGTCGTTTGCAATGAGAAGCCCGGCCAGGAATATTTCTCGCGCCTAGGTGACTTTGACATCGTCACCGCGCCGCTCAAAGCCGTCGGGTTCGCCGGCAAGTACAACCTCAGCCTGAAAATCAGCGGCGGTGGCGTCACCGGCCAAAGCGGCGCGGCGCAACTGGCCGTCGCCCGGGCATTGCTTAAACTTGATCCTGAACTGCGGAAAGCTCTCCGCAAGGGCGGCTACCTCAGTCGCGATGACCGCGCGAAAGAGCGCAAGAAGCCGGGGCTCAAGCGCGCCCGAAAGGCTCCCACCTTCACCAAGCGCTAAACGGTAGGCTCATGCGCCTGCCTTGCTCGTCTACCTCAGGGATTAGGGATGGCTGTCTTCGCGCCCTAATCCCTTTGTATTTCTGGAGTCACTGATGTCGGGTATCACCATTGTCGGTCTGGGGCCGGGTCACATTCAGTACCTCACCCGTGAGGCGTGGAAGGTGCTCTCCACCGCCGAGGCCATTTATCTGCGGACCTCACAGCATCCCCTCGTCGCCGATCTCCCGCCCGGCATTCCTCATCCCAGCTTTGACGAAGTCTACGAGACCGCCACGGCTTTTGCTCAAGTCTATGAAATAATTGCGGAACGTGTCCTGGAGTTGGGGGCGCGGCCCGCCGGGGTCGTCTACGCGGTGCCGGGTCACCCGTGTGTGGGGGAGGCGACCGTGGGATTGATCCGCACCCAGGCGGAAGCGCGGGGCTTGAGCGTTCGCCTGGTTCCCGGCTTATCGTTTGTCGAACCGGTCCTCGCGGCGCTGGAGCTGGATGCACTTCCGGCGCTCCAAATTGCAGATGCGCTTGATCTGGCCGCTCGGCATCATCCCGCCTTTCACCCGGATGCGCCGGTGGTCATCGCGCAGCTTTATTCCTCGGCCATTGCCAGCGACGTCAAGCTCACCTTGATGAATCAATACCCGGACGATCACCCCGTGGTGTTGATTCATGCCGCCGGAACACCCGCCGAACGCCTGGAGCGGTTACCGTTATTTGAGATTGACCGCAGCCCAAGCATCGCGCATCTCACGGTGTTGTTTATTCCGCCGCTGCCGCAGGCCTCGGCCTTTGAGTCGCTGCAAGAGACGGTGGCGCATCTGCGCGCGCCGGAAGGTTGCCCGTGGGATCGTGAGCAAACGCATCAATCCCTGCGCGCCAATTTGCTAGAAGAAACCTACGAGGTCTTGGCGACGCTCGACGCCGATCAGCCGCAAGCCATGCGCGAGGAGTTCGGTGATCTGCTGCTCCAGGTTGTTTTGCATTCGCAAATCGCTCTCGAAGCGGGCGAATTCTCCATGGCCGAGGTCATCGCTGACATCCAATCCAAGCTCATCCGCCGTCATCCGCATGTTTTTGGGGAGGTCAAGGTCAGCGGGGTGGGCGAGGTCTTGGAGAACTGGGAAAAGTTAAAGGCCCAGGAAAGAGATGAAGCGGCCAAATCCGGGAAGCAGAGCCAAGGCGCGTTAGGCTCGGTGCCGCCCGGCCTACCGGCGCTCATTCAGGCGGATACCTATCAACGGCGCGCCGCGCGCGTCGGCTTTGACTGGCCGGACATTTCCGGCGTCAAAGCTAAAGTACACGAGGAAATCGCCGAGGTCGAGGCCGTGACCGAACCTTTGGACTTAGAGGATGAAATCGGCGATCTGCTGTTTGCCGTCGTCAATTGGGCCCGGTGGCTGGAGATAGACCCGGAAGCGGCGCTGCGCCGCGCCAATGCCAAGTTTGCCTCGCGGTTCGCTCAAGTAGAAGAAGCAGTGCAAGCGCAAGGCAAAGAAATGCGCGCGCTCACGTTGCCGGAATTGGATCGGCTTTGGGAAGAAGCGAAAGCCAAGACCTGACAGGTCTGGCAAAGCGCCCCCGGAACAAAGTGGAGTAGGTAAAGACCTGTCAGGTCTGTAAGCAGGGTGGTATAATCCCGCCGCTCCCAGCCGAGACCGGTCGCCCAGAAATTTTCTCTCCGCCTAAAGACAAGACCTGTCAGGTCTGCACTGGAGGCTGTTTTGAAACTTCACGAATATCAATCGAAACTGCTTTTCGCCCAACGGAGTATCCCCATCCCCCGTGGCAAAGTGGCCACCACCGCCCAGGAAGCGGGCGATATTGCCGATGAACTTGGCGGGCGGGTGGTCGTCAAGAGTCAAGTCTTGGTCGGTGGGCGCGGAAAGGCCGGCGGCATTCGTTTAGCCAAATCGGCGACGGAAGCCGAAGAATTGGCCCGGCAAATCCTGAGCATGACCATCAAAGGCCTGCCGGTGCGCAAAGTCTTGGTGGATGAGGCCGCCGATATTAAAACTGAAATCTACCTCGCGATCACGAACGACCGCGCGGCGCGCCAGCCGGTCATGATGGCTTCGGCGGCCGGCGGCATGGACATTGAAGAAGTGGCACGCACCGACCCGGAGAAGATTGTCCGGGAATACATTGATCCGCTCCTCGGCCTGCGCGAGTATCAGGCGCGCAACATGGCGTTGGCCATCGAACTTCCGCGGGAACATTGGAAACAATTTGTCGAGATCGCCATGGCGCTCTTTCAAACCTACCGCCAGACGGATGCCACCCTGGCGGAGATCAACCCGCTCGTCATCACCGGCAGCAAACGGCTCGTCGCGTTGGATGGCAAAATCATCCTGGACGACAACGCGCTTTACCGTCATCCTGATCTGGCCGAGATGCGCGACCTGGATGAAGAATCGACCCAAGAGACTGAAGCGCGCAAGTACGGTTTGTCCTACGTCAAGCTGGAGGGTGAGATCGGCTGCATGGTCAACGGCGCGGGTTTGGCCATGGGCACGATGGACATCGTCAAATTCTTTGGCGGCGATCCGGCGAATTTCCTGGATATTGGCGGCGGCGCGCAAGCCGAAAAAGTGGCCGCGGCGCTGCGCATCATTCTGTCGGACTCCAAAGTCAAAGCCGTTTTAATTAACATCTTCGGCGGCATCACCCGCTGCGATGAAGTCGCCCACGGTATTCTGGATGCGCTGCGCGAGATCAACACCCGCGTCCCGATGGTCGTGCGGCTGGTGGGCACCAACGAAGAGGAAGGGCATCGCCTGCTGTCCGAGGCGAATCTCGGCACGGCCACCTCGCTGGCGGAGGCCGCCCAGAAAGCCATTGCCGCCGCGAAGGAATTTTCCGCATTATGAGCATCCTCGTCAACAAAGAAACCCGTCTCCTTGTGCAGGGCATCACCGGCCGCGAAGGACTTTTTCACACGCAGCAAATGGTCGCCTATGGCACCAAAGTCGTCGCCGGCGTCACACCCGAAAAAGGCGGCGAATGGGTGGCGGGTGTGCCTGTGTTCGATACCGTCAAGGCGGCGGTTGACTCCACCGGCGCCAACTGCGCGCTGATGTTTGTCCCCGCCCGTTTTGCGCCCGACGCGATGTTTGAAGCGGCGGATGCCGGTATTTCACTCATTGTCTCCATCACGGAAAATATTCCGGTGCAGGACATGATGAAGGCGCGGAATTACCTCGATCACAAAGGCGTGCGCTTAGTCGGCCCCAATTGCCCAGGACTCTTGACCCCGGGGGAGGCCAAGGTTGGGATCATCCCCGGGCATGTGGCCCGCCCCGGTAATATTGGCATCGTCGCCCGTTCCGGAACTTTAACGTATGAAGTCATCCATGCGCTAACCCAGCGCGGCTTGGGCCAGTCTACCTGCATCGGGATTGGCGGCGATCCCATTAACGGCACCAGTTTCATTGATGTGTTGGCGATGTTCGAGGAAGACCCGCAGACGGACAAAATTGTGATGATCGGCGAGATCGGCGGGACGGACGAGGAGCGGGCCGCCGAGTATATTGCCGACCATCTCAGCAAACCGGTTGTCGCCTTCATTGCCGGGCAAGCCGCGCCGCCGGGCAAGCGCATGGGACATGCGGGCGCCATCGTCGAAGGTGGCTCCGGTCTCGCCTCGGATAAGATTGCAGCGCTTGAAAGCGCGGGTGTCAAAGTCGCCAAACATCCGGAACAAATTCCTGATTTGTTGGCTTAGAGACTTTCTTCCAATGCTCCCCAACCGCGCCGCAGGTCGCGGTTGCGAACGTCCGCGACCTTCGGCGCGGACTTGGAGCAAATAGGATCGGGGCGGCGCTCGTTGAGCGTTCGTCCCGTTTTCTTTCATGCTCAAATTTCGTCTGCAACGCTTCCAACTTGATCCAGGCTTCCTCGCAACGCTGTGCGTGGCGACCTTTGCCGCCTGGCCGTTCCTCACCCGCGCCAGCCTGCCGATCTTCACCGACGGCGAATTGCATGTCTACCGCACATTTGAAATCATCGAGGCTTGGAAAGTCGGTGTGCCTTACCTGCGCTGGGCGCCGGACTTCTTCTACGCCTTCGGCTACCCCGTCTTCAATTACTACTCCCCGCTGACCTATTACCTGGGCGCGGCCTACGGCTGGTTCGTGGGCGGCCCGGTGGCTGGCGTGAAGTTTGTCTTTGTGGCCTCGGCTTATTTGGGTGCGGTGGGCATGTATCTCTTTGTCCGCGAGCGCTGGGGCGGTGTGGCGGGCGTCGTCAGCGCGGCGGCGTTCGTTCTCGCGCCTTACACCCTTTACATTGACCCGCACGCGCGCGGCGACTCGCCGGAGACCTTTGCCATTGCGGTGGCCCCGTTAATGTTGTGGGCTTTCGCGCGCCTGCGCCGCACAGCCTCGCCCGGCGATGTCATCATCGCGGGTCTGACGCTGGCCGTCATGATTCTTTCCCATAACTTGATGTCGTTAGTTTTCTTCGGACTCTTGTTGGCGTGGCTCGCCTGGGATGTCATCTTTGGGCAAATGTTCTTGGGCGCGTGGGTGATGAACGAGGCGCTCTCGAATGTCGCGCTGCGGCGCAAAGTAATCGTCGCTTTGGGCGCCGCCGTGCTTTTGGGCCTGGGCCTTGCGGCGTTCATGTGGTTGCCGGCGATGCTGGAGCGCAACGCCATTCAATTTCGCAACGTCGCCAGCGGCACGTACTTTGATTTCCACCGCTACTTCCGCAACCTCCGGGAACTTTTTTCTCCGGCGTTAATCTTTGACCTCGGCGCGACGCAGATGCGCTTCAATTACAGCGTCGGAACTGTGCAGGCTGTCTTGGGCGGCTTGGGAATCCTCAGCGTCTTCTCCCCACGAACCCGTCGCCTCTCAGTGTTATTCTTTGCCTTTGCCGCCGTCATTCTGATTTACCTGATGCTGCCGGCTTCAACCGGCGTGTGGGATGCCTTCACCCCGATGGCGTATCTGCAATTCCCCACGCGCTTGCTTGGCCCGACCGCGGTCGCGTTAAGTGTTTTAGCTGGTGCTTCGGTGTGTTGGATTGATTCAATGCGTCAGGCCTCGCGCGTAAGCCCAACCCTTTACGGCGCGGTCGCGGTCGCGCTGTGTATCAGCGCCGCCCTGCCTTTGATGTACCCTCCGCCCTGGACGGATTTCGGGCCAGTCTCCGCCAAACGCGTTTTGGATACCGAACTCAATGGCCGGGGCATCGGCACCACCTCGGCGAACGACTTCTTGCCCGTCGGCGTTAAAGTTGTTCCCAAGCCGCAACCCTCGTTGATTGAATCGTACACCACGGGCACGGTGGATAAGCTCAATCGCGCGACTCTGCCGGAGGGCACACAGGTCACTATCCTGGAACACAAGCCGGAACTGGATCGTTTCCTCGTCACCGGCCAAACCGATTTTGTCATTCGTCCCTTCACCTTCTACTTTCCCGGCTGGACGGCTTATGTAGATGGAGTCAAAACGCCCATCATGATTGCTGATCCGGATGGATGGATCACCTTCTGGGTTCCCGCGGGCACGCACGAGGTCCTTTTGCGATTGGAAAACACGCCGCCCCGGTGGGTGGGGTGGGCCGTGAGCGTTATCTCCCTTTTGGGCCTTCTGGCCCTCGCCCTTTGGCGTTTGCGTCTCTCCGTAGTCAGTCCCGCCAGTGAGCCTTTGGCCTGGCCGCACGCGGCAGCGCTCGCGCTCGTCGTCTTCGGTGGGATGGGCGTGCGCTATGCCGCCGATCAAGCCGGTTGGTGGCGCGTCCGCTCCACGGGCAATGAAGTCTTAGTCGCGCAGTATCAACGCTTCACACCGCTGCAAGAAAATATCGCGTTGCTTGGTTACGATCTGCCGCAAACCACCGCCCGGCGCGGTGATCAAGTCTCGGTCACACTTTACTGGAAAGCGCTCGCCCCGCCCAAACTCAATCTGCGCGTCTTCGTTCACTTCATCGGGCCGGATGGTCAGTTGTGGGGACAATCAGACAAATGGAACCCGGCGGACTTCGTCATGACTCGCTGGCCTTTGGATTATTACGTGCGCGATGAACACCAAGCCTCGCTCCGACCGGATGCGCCTCCCGGCCAGTATCAAGTCATTGCCGGGTTGTGGAATGGCGACACCAGCGCGCGGATGCATCTCCTCGACTCCAACGGCAACGCCATGACGGCGGATGGCGTCGTGCTGACGACATCTTTCACGGTGCAGTAGGTCACGCTTGTAGCGTGACTGCTTGGATTTGTCACTTGGGAAACTTACTTTGTCCGGCTTACGTGTGATTGCAGGAACGGCCAAAGGCCGTAAGTTGAAAATGGCGCCCGGCTCCGGCACGCGTCCGATTACGGATCGCGTCAAGGAAGCCTTGTTCGATATTCTGGGTTCGGATGTTGAAGAGGCGGCGGTGCTTGATCTCTTCGCCGGTACCGGCAGCGTGGGGATCGAGGCTCTCAGCCGGGGCGCAGCGCGGGCGGTCTTTGTGGAAAGTGATCGCCTGACCGTAAATACCATCCAGGCCAATTTGCAGACAACCGGTTTAGCCCAACGCGGGCGGGTGGTGCGCTCGGATGTCTTTATCTATTTGCGGAACGAGCCCCGTGAAGGATTTGATTACATTCACATCGCGCCGCCGCAATATCAAAAATTGTGGGCCGAAACACTTAAGGCGCTGGATGCTCGTCCCGCTTGGTTGAACCCGGACGGCGTAGCCGTGGCCCAGATTCACCCTCGCGAGTTCTCTGAACTACCCCTGCAACATCTTCAGTTGGTTGACGAGCGGCGCTATGGCAGTACATTGTTATATTTTTACGAGCGGCCGGGGGAGTAAAACTGGGAACGGAAGGAACTTGAAAAACCGGGAACTCAGGGGAACCGCAAAAACCGCGGGAACTTGAAAAAGCCGGGAACTCAAGTTCCCCTAAAATCCTTCAGTTCCTTCAATTCCTGGAACTTATCCCGCTACAAACTCTACTTTGGCGTTACCGTAAAATACGTGTAGTGATACTGGATCAGGTCATTGCGTAAGCCGAGGGTATCCTCGCCGTCGGCGATGGTGGCGGTTGGCCCGGCGGCGGTCCATTTGAAATGCCGCGAGTTGCCGGCTCCGCTGGATTCCGTCACCGTAAACTGCGCGCCCGGTAGCACATTTTGCAAAAGGTCCATATACCACTTGGAAATATCCTCCAGGCCGACCACGGTGCGTTTCGCCGTGACATGCCCGGCGTTCGGTTGATACAATTTTAGAACTTGGTCCGTCGCGCCGGCGTTTAACGCCTCGAAATAGCGCTCCACGATATCCTGTGACCCTGGCTGCGGTATGGGCTGCGGGCTTGGTTCTGGGACGGGCTGAGGGACCGGTTGTGGTATCGGTTGCGACCCGCCGGGCCAATCGAAGTTCGCGCCCGCCTCCCATAGATCGGTGTTCCCGGCGGAGGTGGCGTAATCCCAACTGTAGAGGTTGGCCGCCGAGAGTTTCAGGCTAAGCGCCTTGGCGTAAAACTTGCGGATGTCCTCCGCTGTGGCGCGCCAGCCGCTGACCCCATAAGCAGAACCGGTGGGCACCACCGGGCGAATGACTCCCACCAGCGACGTATTGGCAAATTCAGACACGCAGCGAGCCAACTGTTGATCGGGATTATGGGACTGCTCCCAATAGACCTGCGGCATGTTGAGGTCGCATTTCTCCAAGAAAGCGCTCCATGGCAATTGAGGATGAAAAGAGGGATAACGGAAGGATGATAGAGCGACCGTGAGATTAGGCAGCCCGGCCCGCAACGTACTCATGAAGGTACGCGCCGCTGCCGCTTTGCCGGGCTGTTTATATTCCGACTCGGCATCAATGATATAGCCATCCAGTTTAAGTTGGGTGCAGCGCTGAATGGCGATGTTGGCCTCCCCGGTTGGATTTTCGCCGTAGATGTAGTGCCAGCCCCAGACTTGAATACCTTGAGCGCGCAACGCGTCCGCCACGGGAGGAACGAGGTCCCGGCCATTTTTGTCGAACCCGAAGCCGAAGGTTCTTTCCGCGATCTTGATGGCCACGTGGGTGGAGTTGGAGGCGACGGCTTTATTGGCGATGGCGGTCGGTGAGCCGCCTTCACACCTGGGAATTTGCCAGATAAACCAGCCTTTACCTTGTAGCGTCATGACGTTGCTCCGTTTTCAATGCGAAATGAAGTGTGATGATAAACAATCTGCCCGGCGGGATTCAGGTGAAATGTGTCCGTGCCGTGCAGAGACTTCCCGGCGCGCGTGAGGGTATTCCATTTGACGTTGACAATCGCGCGGGTCATCGGGATGGTGGACCAGCCTAGCTCCTGGCCCTCGATCTGCTCCAAGAGCGCCGCGTAAAAGCCGGTGAGCGTCGCGGGGTCATGTTCCACGCGGTCGCTGTTAACGTGGGCGAAGCCCGGCCCATAGAATGTCACGGCCAGTTCCGGTTCTCCATTCCGCAACGCGTCGAAAAATCGGCTAACGGTATCCTCGCGCGGGATGAGTGACGCCGTGGAGGCGACCCGGGCGACGGCGCGTTTTGGCAACTGAACGCCTCGGGTTGAGGCCGGTGGAGAAGCCGGTGTGAAGAAGATAGGTTTGGGGGCCTTGGTTGCGGTCGGCCCAGGGACAGAGTCGGATTGAGGCGGTTCAATTTCTTCGGGCTTAGAAACTTCCGGCAGTGACTCGGCGGTAACAGCGAAGGCCGGCTCGGAGGGTTCTTCAGAAGGAACGGGCGCGAAATCAGTTGAAGGCAGTTCAGCCTCTTCAGGCTGGGAAACTTCCGGTGTTGTCTCGGTGGCAAAAGTAAATGCCGGTTCAGAGGGTTCTTCAGAAGCAACCGGCGCGAAATCAGTTTGAGGCGGTTCAGGCTCTTCGGACTGCGAGACTTCCGGCACAGAGGGTTCTTCAGAAGCAACCGGCGCCAAATCAGTTTGAGGTGGTTCAGGCTCGGTGGTCTTGGCAGCTTCTGAAATTGGTTCGGCCGTAAAAGCGGGCGCCGGCTCTGGGGTTGGTTCCGAAGCAGCGAGGGGAGTCTCAAAAGGCAATTCGGGTTTGGACTGGCTGGTAAATTGCAACCATTCCGGCAGCGCTTCTTCAGTTTCTTGATCAGCGGGCGAAACGAGCTCAGTTTCTTCTGGGGATGGAGCGTTGGTCTCGATAGGCGCCTGAGACTCGTTTAAGAATTGGAGCCACTCCGGCAGTTCCTCTTCATCTTCAATCTCGACGGCAAAGTCCGGTTCCACCTCAGTGGGCGCAGGTTGAATAAGCGTTTCAGCTTCCGGCGCGTTCAGGAATTCCAGCCATTCCGGAAGTTCATCTTCCGTTTCCGGCTCGACAAGTATCAAGTGTTCAAGTGTCAAGTGCTCAGGTGTCAAGTGTTCAGGTGTCGGTTCGGGCGCAGGTGCTTCCTCCGTCCTTCGTCTTCCGTCGTCCGTCCCAATCTCGGGTTGCCGGACAATGGTCGGAGTAGAGGCTGCTTCGGGTTCAGGAGTCGGCCTGAGTGCGGTAGCTTCGTCCGTCTTCCGTCGTCCGTCCTCCGTCGTAACTTCTTCCGCCTTAACGCTCCATCCAAAATCCGCCGCCGCTTGCCAGTGCTCACGAAAATCGAGCCGTTCGGGGTTATCGTTGCTCTCTTCCGTCAGGCCTAAATGATCCCAATCCCAGAGGCTGGCCGCGGGCACACCGAGCGCCAGCGCTTTTTCCAGGAAAGCCATGATCTCTTCCGGCGAGGGACGCCAATTGTCCTCGAAAAAAGCCGGACCGGCGGGGAGATAGGGCAGGCGGGGTCGAAGCGTGTTGAATTGCTTGAAGGAAGTTTCCAATTGCCGGACGGCTTCGCCATGCCGGCCGATCCAGAAGACTTGGGGGAGATCGAGGTCGCACCGACTGCGGAAGGCCTCCCAGGGGAAGCTGCGATGCGCGCTGGGCTGTTTCCACGAGGTGAGCCCGATGGGAAAATCGCCCAGGCCCTGGCGGACGCTCTCCATGAACTGGGCCGCTTTTTCTGCCCGATCGAGGATGCGTTTGTATTCCCCCTCGGGAGCGATGACGTAGCCGCGCAGACCGGCGGCTTGCAGCCGTTTGACGCGCTGGACGGCGCACTCCGCTTCCCGTAAATGGTAGTTGGCTTGGGACGGCGGGCCTTTGAAGAGCGGTTTGTCACCATAAATGTTGTGCCAGCCCCAGACATCCAGGCCGACGGCATGCAGCTTGACGGTTAAGTCTACGGCCCGGTCACGCTGGGTCAGTGGGTCTAGGTTGTAGGCGTCGCTGCCATCGGCGATTTTGAGGAAGACGTGCGTATAATGGGCGGCTTCCGCTTTGGCGACGAGGGTGTCCAGTTCGCCGTTCTCACAAGCGGAGATGCGCCGAATCCAAATGCCTTTGCCGTGCGGAAGGAAGGGGAGCACGGGGGGAGTTTAGCATATTTAAGTCCGAAGTCCAAAGTCATAAAGTCCGAAGTCAGGAGTCAGAAGACAGAAGTCAGGAGTCAGGAGTCAGAAGGGGAAGTCTACCTTGTCGTTGTGAGAGGCAGTCGTTTATACTTTGAGCGACACGGAATTCCTTGAACCTTGAAGTTTTAACCCTTGGTCCTTGGACCTTGATCCTTGGCCTTTGAGTCTTATTCCTTGACCCTTTTTCAATGAAACTAGAAACCTTACTGGCTGTCCTCTCTCCCACGCTCCCGCCGAGTGAGCGGGCGTTGATTGAGAAGGCGTATACCACGGCGGACAAAGCGCATGCCGGTCAACAACGCGCTTCCGGCGAGCCGTATGTGCAACATTGCTTGAACGTAGCGCTCATTTTGGCCGAGCTGCACCTGCCGCCGGCGGTCATTGCGGCCGGGCTGCTGCACGACACCGTCGAAGACACCTCTCTCACATTGAACGACCTCCGCCGGAATTTTGGGGAGGAAGTTGCCAAGCTGGTGGATGGGGTAACCAAGCTGGCCCAACTGCCGCGCGTCTCCAAAGAAGGCAACCTGCCGATTGATCACCATACGGAGAGCCTGCGCAAAACGTTTCTGGCCATGAGCGACGATGTGCGCGTGGTGTTGATCAAGTTAGCCGACCGGCTGCACAATATGCGCACCCTCTCCCACTTGAAGCCGGAGAAACAGGAACGGATCGCGCGCGAAACGCTGGAGATTTTTGCGCCGTTGGCCAACCGGTTGGGAATTTGGCAGATGAAGTGGGAACTGGAGGATTTGGGTTTTCGCTATGCTTACCCGGAACGCTTCCGGGAGATCGCGGCGCATATCAAGGAGCGCCGGGTGGATCGGGAGGGGGGCATGGCCCGGATTGTCGAAAGTATCCGCCAGGCATTGGCCGATCAAGACATTCAAGCCGATGTCACGGGACGGCCCAAGCATATTTACTCCATCTATCGCAAGATGGAACGCAAAGAAGTGAGTTTCGATGAAGTGTATGACGTGCGCGCGGTGCGAGTGATCGTCAAAGACCTGCCCACCTGTTATTTCGCGCTGGGCGTCATCCACAATTTGTGGCGGCCCATCCCCGGCGAGTTTGACGATTACATTGCGACGCCCAAAGATAACTTTTATCAGTCGCTGCATACCGCCGTCGTTTATGCGGACGGCAAAACGCTGGAAGTCCAAATCCGCACCCCGGAGATGCACGAGAGCGCCGAATACGGCATCGCCGCCCACTGGCGCTATAAGGAAGGTGTGCAGCGCGACGAAGCCTACGAAAAGCACATCAAATGGCTGCGCTCGTTGATGGAATGGCGGCAAGACCTCTCAGACGCCAGCGAGTTTGTCAATGCGATGAAGCACGACTTCTTTGAAGATCGGGTTTATGCTTTTACACCGCGCGGCGACATCATTGATCTTCCCATGGGCGCGACGCCGATAGATTTTGCTTATTACGTGCATACGACGATTGGCGACCGCTGCCGAGGCGCCAAGGTGAACGGGAAACTGATGGGCCTAGACTATCGCTTGAAAACCGGCGACCAGGTGGAAATCCTGACCGCCAAGCGCGGCGGCCCCTCGCGGGATTGGCTGAACCCCGACTTGGCTCTAGTGCGTTCCCATCGAGCCATTCAGAAAATCCGCCAGTGGTTCCGGCGGCAAGATCGCGTGCAACTTATTACGCAGGGCCGCGAACTTTTGGAAAAGGAACTCAAGCGGTTGGGAGTGGAAGAATACAATTATGAGTTGCTGGCGCGCAAATTCGGTTTCAGCAAATCGGATGAACTGCTCTTCGCTTTAGGGGCCGGGGACATTCATGGGCGACAGATCGCCGCTCAAGTCCTGGAAGAAGAGCAGATTGAGCAGCAACGGGCGCTGCCCACGGAAGCGCCACGCGGGACAGTTCATTCGGATGAAGTCAGCATCCTGGGGACGAAGGGCCTGCTGACCAATCTGGCGCGCTGCTGCAAGCCTGTCCCCGGCGACCCGATCGTAGGCTACATTACCCGTGGGCGCGGGGCCACGATTCATCGCCAGGATTGCCCCAATGTGCTCTATCACAAAGAGCCAGAGCGCATTATTCAAGTCTCGTGGGGGCAAGCTCAACAAACGTACCCCGTGTCCGTTCGCATCACAGCGTATGACCGCGATGGCCTGATGCGCGACATCTCCATGGTTGTCGCCGAAGAGCACGTCAATATGACCTCCATTAATCTTTCGACGAAGAACAGCCTGGCGACGTTCGAGGTGACGATGGAGATTTCGGACGTTGGAGTTTTATCCCGCATCCTGGCTCGGGTGGAGCAGTTGCCGAATGTGATTGAAGCCCGGCGATGGAAAGCAGGATAAGGCAATGACGAATGACAAATGGCGAATGACGAATGACAAATGGCGAATGACGAATGACGAATGACGAACTATCATCACAGCCACCAATTCACGAATCACGAGTCACGGATCATGCCTCTTATTCTGTCTTCTGACTCCTGGCTTCTGACTTTGGACTTCAGACTTCCAGATGATATAATGACGACGACTGATGGATGAGATACATCCCAGACAGACGGGGGCGCGGGTTGATGCACTATGTTGAGCGTTAACGAAGCCCGTGCTCGCCTCCTTGAAAATTTTCATCCCCTCGATCCAGAAATTCTACCGATTGATCAGGCTGCCGGGCGCGTCTTGGCGGTAGATATTACTGCGACTCAGGACTTACCGCCCTTTGCCAATTCCAGCATGGATGGGTATGCGGTGCGCTGTCGGGAGGTGGCGACAGCTTCGCGCGAACAGCCTGTCTCGCTGAGAGTCAGCGGGGATATTCCAGCCGGCTCCGGCCAGCCGTTACCTTTAGTGGAGGGAACGGTGGCCCGGATCATGACAGGCGCTCCTGTGCCGGAAGGGGCGGAGGCCGTGGTGCCGGTCGAGGATACGGATGATCCGCGCGATCAGGCGCATGCCGCGCCGGAGTTGATCCGCCTCTTCAAGGCCGCGCCGCCGGGGGCCAACATCCGGCCGGTCGGGCAAGATATCCGGGTGGGCCAGCTTGTCCTCCCGGCTGGTACAGTTCTGCGACCGGCGGCTATCGGCGTACTGGCGGCGCTGGGTATTCCGCGAGTGGAAGTCTATCGCCGACCGCTCATTGCCATCTTTTCCACGGGCGATGAATTGCGTGAGTTGGAAGCGGAGTTGAAGCCCGGCCAAATCCGGGACACGAACAGTTATGCCGTGGCCGCGGCGATAGAAAGTTATGGGGGGCGCGTCCTACGTTTAGGGATTGCGCGTGACCGAGTGGAGCACGTTCAGGCGAAGCTCCAAGCGGCTGGCGCGGCCGGCGCGGACCTTATTCTCTCGTCGGCGGGCGTTTCGGTGGGCGCGTATGATGTGGTCAAAGCCGCGGTGGAGGCCGAAGGAAAACTGGATTTTTGGCGCGTCCGCATGCGGCCGGGCAAGCCGCTCGCTTTTGGAAATGTGCGCGGGATACCTTTCGTCGGTTTGCCGGGAAACCCGGTCTCCGCGCTGGTGTGCTTTGAAGTATTCGTTCGCCCAGCCCTACTCAAAATGGGCGGGCATCGGCGTTGGGAAAAACCGGCCTTCCCGGTTACCCTGCTGGAGCCGATGCACTCCGATGGACGGGAGAGTTATTTACGGGTAATCATTGAACGGCAGGGCGAGGGCTATGTGGCGCGTAGCACCGGCGACCAGGGTTCAGGCGTGCTGACCTCGCTGGTTCAAGCCAACGGCCTGCTCATCATCCCGGAGAATGTAACCGAAGCGCCGGCCGGCAGTGTTTTGTCGGCCTGGGTTTTAGAGGCCTGGGATTGACAGGAAGGCCTTACTCGGCTTATCTTTAGCTACCCGAAAGTTTATTTTGCAAGGAGGAGATCATGCCCCGTATCCGATGTCACTATGATGATTGCGTCTTCTTAGAAGAAGGATACTGCGGCGCCGCGGCTATCGAACTTGAGCCGGAGACAGGTTGTCTCACCTACACGCGCGTAGATGAAGCCGAGGCGAAAGAAGAAGAATGGGAAGAAGACGAATTTGATGATGATGAATTAGAAGAGGAAGAAGATTTTTATGAGGAAGAAGAGGAGGAGCCATGGGATGAGGAGGAAGACGAATATTAGTCCTTCTTCGTAAACGCTCCGGCTATCCCGAGTAAGAGGGTCATTGCCCAAAGCGGCTGCCTGAGCCGTCGACCTGTGTCCAAAAAAAAGCGGGCCACTGTATTCAGTGGCCCGCTTATTATTTCCAACTCAAGCCTCTATTGGCGACGGTTCGCCAAGGTCCGGCTCAAAATGTCTTCTTGCTCATCTCGGCTCTGTTTTCCTTTGCCCTTGCGCCCAGCCTGGTTCTGGGACGCCCCGGCCTGAGCGCGTTGGAAGGCGAGCTGCATCGCCGTCATGGCCGGTTCTTCCACCTCGGTATCTGTTTCTTCGGCCATCTCCACGGCTTTCATACTCAGCTTGATTTGCTTTTTGCGCGGGTCCACGGCCAGAACTTTGACTTCCACTTCATCCCCCACTTTGACGATTTCCGATACTTCCTCCACGCGGTAGCTGGCTAATTCGCTAATGTGGATCAGGCCCTGGCGTTCAGCGCCAATCTCCACAAACGCTCCGAACTTTTCCAGCTTCACCACTTTGCCGGTATACGTTTGGTTGGGCTTAATCTCATGCCAATCCAGCGCGGAAGGTTCGACCATAGACAGGTCTATTCGTCCGGCTTTGGAATCCACGCGCCGAACCCAGACCGTAACGGTGTCGCCTTCCTTGACCACATCTTCGACTTTATTGACCCGTTTCGGCCCGAGTGATGAAATATGGACTAATCCATCCCGGCCAACGCCCACATCCACAAAGGCACCGAAGAGTTCGACCTTCTTCACGGTGCCGGTGAGCTTCATTTTGGGCTTCAAATCTTCTAAACGGGTGGGAGCGGCTGAATCTTGAGGGGCATCTTGTGGGGCTTGGGCGTCGTCACTCACTGTCAACATCCTCCGGAGTCTTTTCCATGCTCATCGCGCCGCTGAAAGTCAGCGCGAGGAATGCAATCCACTTTAATTTACAACAAAGGCATTATACCTATCGCGATAATGACTGTCAATGAAACTATGGGCAGTGCGCGTAAAACCAGTTATAATACCGACCGTCTGGGAAATTAATCACACAGTTAATGGGAGTGTGGCTTGCGGTCTTTGGTAACGGGAGTGAGTGGGTTTGCCGGAAGCCATCTGGCCGATTATTTGTTAACCACTGCTCCCGACTCGGAAGTTTGGGGTTGTGATTTCCGAGGTGAACGGCAACCTTACCATCCGGCCGAATTAAAAATCCTGGCGGCGGATCTGCGCGATCCGGAAGCCGTGCGAACCGTCCTGGATCAGGTTCAGCCTGACCACATTTACCATCTGGCGGCGCGCGCTTCGGTGGGGGAAAGTTGGGCGAACCCGTGGGAGGTCCTGGAAACCAACCTCCGGTCACAGGTAAATCTATTCGAGGCGGTTTTAGCGGCTCGGTTGCAGCCTCGGATAGTGGTCTTAGGCTCGGCGGAAGAATATGGCCGGATTTCGGCGGGCGAGTTGCCCGTTCGAGAAACGTGCCCACTTCAGCCGGACAGCCCGTACGGAGTCAGTAAAGTCGGTCAAGACTTACTCGGACTGCAATATTATCTGAGCCATCACTTACCAATCATTCGTCTGCGGCCGTTCAATCACATCGGCCCACGCCAAAGCGGCCAGTTTGTCGCCCCGGCCTTTGCTTCCCAGATTGCGGCGATTGAAGCCGGGCGTCAAGCGCCGGTCATGCGGGTGGGTAACTTGGAGCCGCGCCGAGATTTTACGGATGTGCGCGATATCGTGCGGGCTTACGCCCTGGCGCTGGAACACGGTGAACCAGGCGAGGTCTACAACCTTGGTTCCGGGCGGTCACGCAGTATTCGGGATGTCTTAGATATCTTGTTGCGTTTTTCAAAGACACCCATCCAGGTTGAAACGGATCCGTCCCGGCTGCGCCCCACGGATACGCTGGACTTAGTCTGCGATGCTTCCAAATTCCGCGCCTGCACGGGCTGGGAGCCTCGAATTCCTCTGGAACAGAGCCTGCGGGATTTGCTCGATTACGAACGGGCCCGCCTTTAGCGCCCGCGCTTAATCGGGCGGGCGGCCCCGGATGGAGAGAAAATGCCTACCGCTTTAGTTACCGGCATCACCGGCCAGGACGGCTCGTACCTGGCCGAATTCTTGCTGGGCAAAGGCTATCAGGTCGTCGGCATGGTCCGCCGCTCCAGCACCGTCACCTTTGACCGCATCCGGCATATCCAGAATGATGTCCAAATCGTGCAGGGCGATTTGCTTGATCAGATGTCACTGGTCTCTTTGCTGCAAGAATACCAGCCGCAGGAAGTCTACAACTTGGCGGCACAATCGTTTGTCCCCACCTCGTGGACCCAGCCCGTGCTGACGGGCGAATTCACGGCCCTCGGCGTCACCCGCATGTTGGAAGCCATTCGCATCGTCAATCCGCAAATCCGTTTTTACCAGGCCTCGTCCAGCGAGATGTTCGGCAAAGTTCAGGAAGTCCCCCAAACCGAGCGCACCCCGTTTTATCCCCGGAGTCCTTATGGAGTCGCGAAACTCTACGGGCATTGGATTACCATCAATTACCGCGAGAGCTATAACTTGTTTGCGTGTTCGGGCATCTTGTTTAACCATGAGAGTCCTCGACGGGGGTTGGAGTTCAGCACGCATAAAGTCACGCACGGCGTCGCCAAAATCAAATTGGGCCGGGCGAAGGAACTGCGGTTGGGAAATCTCGAATCAAGGCGGGATTGGGGCTACGCGGGTGATTACGTCCGCGCCATGTGGCTGATGCTTCAGGAGGATCAGCCGGACGATTACGTGGTGGCGACCGGTGAGACGCATTCGGTGCGAGAATTGTGTGAAGTTGCCTTTGAGCATGTCGGTTTGAAATATCAAGATCACGTCGTTCAAGATCAGCGCTTCTTCCGGCCCGCCGAGGTGGATTTGCTGGTGGGGGATGCCTCCAAAGCCGGTCAGAAATTGGGCTGGGAGCCGAGCATGACCTTTAGCGAGTTGATTAAAATGATGGTGGACGCCGACCTGGAAGCGCTGAAGAATGGACGCGAAGTGTAATCCGTTAAATCGCTAGGATAGGCAGAAACCTGTTTCTTCGATAGAAACCAGGTTTCTAGGCGAGCTTTGAGGAGCGGAAAACATGATTGAAGAAGCGACGATTCGTTTTGGCACCGACGGCTGGCGCGGTGTCATCGCCGAGGATTACACCTTTGGGAATGTGCGGCGCTGCGCTCAGGGATTCGCCGCCTATCTGCTCTCCAAGGGGCGGGTTGGTGGGCCGGTCGTAATTGGACATGACCGGCGCTTTGCCTCCGAACATTTTGCGGCCGCCGCCGCGGAAGTGCTCGCCGCCAATGGTTTCAAGGTTTGGCTCACAGATGGCCCAACGCCAACGCCCGTCATTGCTTATGCCATTGTGGACAAGCAGGCGGTGGGTGGGATCAACATCACGGCCTCGCACAATCCCTCCACCGATAACGGCTTCAAGGTGCGTGATCCTAACGGCGGCGCGATTGACCCCGAAGGGCTGAAGGAAATCGAAGCGAGTATCCCCTCCACGGAGGGCGTCAAGCGTTTAGCTTACGCGGAGGCCGAGGCCAAAGGCCTCATCCAAAAATTCGACGCGGCCCCGACCTACATCACGAATCTCAATAAGTTAATTGACCTGGAAGCTATTCGGTCAGCCGGTTTCAAGGTCTTGGTAGAGCCGATGTGGGGCAACGGGGCCGGCTGGTTTCCGCGCCTGTTGGGTGGGGGCCAGACGACGGTGCATGAGATTCACAATGCGCGCAACCCATTATTTCCGGAAATGAAACGCCCGGAGCCGATTCCGCCGAATGTGGACGTAGGTCTGCGCCAAACGGTTGAGTTAGGCGCGGATGTATTGCTCATCACCGACGGCGATGCCGACCGGATGGGGATCGGCGATGAGAACGGGCGCTTTCTCAATCAGTTGCAGGTTTACGCGCTGCTGGCGCTTTATTTGCTGGAAGTCCGTGGCCAGCGCGGGCCGATTGTCAAAACCCTCAGCACGACTTCGATGTTGAATCGGTTGGGTGAACTTTACGGTGTTCCGGTCCATGAGACCGGCGTTGGCTTCAAATACGTTGCGCCCAAGATGGTAGAGACAGACGCCATCATCGGCGGCGAAGAGAGTGGCGGCTACGCCTTCAAGGGCAATGTTCCTGAGCGCGATGGCCTGCTAGGCAATTTGTTTTTCCTAGATCTCATGGTCAAGACCGGCAAGAAACCCTCGCAACTCCTGGACATGCTCTTCGCCAAAGTCGGACCCCATTACTATGACCGCGTTGATACGCAATTCCCGACGGAGCAACGCGACGCGGTTCGGCAGAAAGTTGTCGCGGCCAAACCTGGAATCAAACTCGGCGGTCTGACGGTGACCGATATTAATACGACGGATGGGTTCAAGTTTAATCTGGAGGGCGGCGGTTGGATGCTCATCCGTTTCTCAGGCACCGAGCCGCTCATTCGCGTCTATTGCGAAGTCTTGAAGCCGGAACAAGTCAAGCCGGTGCTGGAGGATGGGTTGAAGCTGGCGGGGCTGAGAAGCTAGGAGACAGAAGTCAGGAGTCAGAAGACAGAATTCAGAATCCAGAATGACATTTGTGACTTGCGAATTGGTGGCCGGTCTTTGGAAATTGGGATTTGGGGCTTGGAAGTTGGTCCTTGGGCCTTGGCCCTTTGTCCTTTCATGATCGTTGACACTCACTGCCACCTGGACTATCAGCCGTTTGACGCTGACCGTGAGCAGGTGATCGCGCGGGCACGGGAGGCGGGTGTTGAGCGCCTCGTCATCCCCGGAACGGATTTGGTGAGCAGCCGCCGGGCAGTAGCGTTGGCCGAAAAATATGAGTGGATTTATGCCGCGGTGGGTATGCACCCGAATGCAACCCTAGGCTTTGGGGCCGGGGAACTCAAGGAACTGAGTGAATTGGCGCTTTCGCCCAAAGTGGTCGCTATCGGTGAGATTGGGATAGACTTACATTGGAAAACAGTGCCGCTGGAGAAGCAGCAACAAGCCCTCCAGGCGCAGTTAGCGCTGGCGGCCGAATCTGAAAAACCGGTGATCATCCATGACCGCGAGGCGCATACGGAGGTCATGTCCCTGCTGTGCGCTGCGCGTCAAGCGCCGCCCGCGGGTGTGATCTTGCACTCGTTTTCCGGAGATCAGCAGATGGCCGAGCAAGCGCTGGCCTTGGGTTTTTATTTAGGCGTGGATGGGCCGTTGACCTACAAGAAGAACGACAGCCTGCGCGCGATCTTTGCCGCCGCGCCCTTGGATCGAATCTTAGTTGAAACCGATGCACCGTATTTGACCCCGCAAGCCCGGCGCGGGGCGCGCAATGAGCCGGCGTTCGTCACATTTGTCGTCGAGAAGCTGGCTGAGGTGCGGGGGGTGTCAGTCGAGGCCATCGCCTCCGCGACGACGGAGAATGCAGCGAGGGTGTTCCAGTGGAAGCCAACCCAGTAATTGAGGCCCTGTCAATGGTTGAAATTCTTGCGCCGATTCAGGCGGATCTCGCCGCCGTCGAGGCCAAGATGCGGGAAGCGATGATTGACCAGCATCCAGCCATCTCGGAGGCCCTGGAGCATTTGCTGGCCTCGGGCGGTAAACGGGTACGTCCAGCGGTAGCGTTGCTGGCCTCCTACTTGTTGGATGGCGATCCTACCCGCTCCATCTTGCTGGCGGCGGCAGTGGAAATGCTGCACACCGCGACCCTGGTGCATGATGACATGATTGATGGCTCGCTCCTGCGCCGGGGGACTCCCACGCTCAACGCGCACTGGTCGCCGGCCATCACCGTATTGACCGGGGACTATCTCTTTGCCCGCGCCGCCGAACTGACTTCGCAAACCGACTCCGTGCGTGTCATGAACATGTTTGCGCGCACGCTGATGATCATCGTCAACGGCGAGATCAATCAACAATTGGGCGGGCGCAGCCAGGTCTCGCGCGAGGCCTATCTGCAGCGCATCTATGCCAAAACGGCTTCGCTCTTTGCGCTGGCGACGGAGGCCGCCGCGGTTCTGAGTTATGCGAATGAACGTGATGCCGCCGCGCTGCGCTTGTTCGGGCAGGAAGTCGGCATGGCCTTTCAAATCGTGGATGACATTTTCGATTTTACCGCCAGCGAAAGCCGGCTAGGTAAACCCGTGGGCAGTGATCTGCGCCTGGGAATTTTCACCTTGCCCGTGTTGTGTTACCTGGAAAAGAATCCCGATGATCGCGATGTAGCGGCGCTGCTGGATGGCCGGGCCGGCGATGCCGAAATCGCCGACCGAGTCGTTCAGTCCGTCCGCAACTCCGGGGCAATTCTCAGCGCGCAGAAAGAGGCGCGGGCCTATGTTGTTCGCGCGCAGACCGCGCTGGGGACGCTCCCGGATAATCGCTATCGCCGCGCGCTGTCCGGCCTGGCGGATTATTTTGTCAGTCGCAATCTGTAATTTAAGGTGACAGTCACTCGGGCAAAACTGTTCTGGAAATTCTGACAACCTGTCGCTCGAGTGACTGTCACCTTAAAGCAATTGCCCCGTACCGAGTGACTCCCCCTGCTTTATCCATCATTATCCTCTCCTGGAATGTCCGCGACCTCCTGCGGGCCTGCCTGGTGAGCTTGCCTCTGACTCAACCGGAGGTCGAAGTCATCGTCGTGGACTCGGCTTCGGCGGATGACTCGGCCGAGATGGTTCAGGGTGAATTTCCTCAAGTCAAGTTAATCGCCAGTCCGGAGAATCTGGGCTACAGTCGTGGCAACAATTTGGGACTGCGGGCTGCCACTGGACGCTATCTCTTCATCCTGAATCCGGATACGGAAATCGTCGGCGACGCGCTGGCGCAGATCACAACTTACCTGGAGTCGCATCCGCAAGTCGGCGTCCTTGGCCCGCAATTGATTTCGCCTGATCACTCCATTCAATCCACGCGTCGTCGTTTCCCCACGTTAGTGACCGCTTTCTTCGAGAGCACGTGGTTACAACCGCTCGCGCCTCGCCGTTGGCTGGATCATTACTATGCGCGCGATCTATCCGATAAAGCTGTGACTGAGGTGGATTGGGTGATTGGCGCGGCCCTCTGTGTGCGGCGCGAGGCTTACGAACAGGTTGGTGGCTTGGACGAGAGTTTCTTTATGTACTCGGAAGAACTGGATTGGTGTCGCCGAATGAAAGCCGCGGGCTGGAAAGTCGTCTACCTTCCTTCGGCGCAAGTAATTCATCACGAGGGCCGCTCCAGCGAGCAAGTCCCGGCCGCGACGCACATTCGCTTCAACAGCAGCAAAGTGCGCTATTTTCGCAAATATCATGGCGCGCTGGCCGCCGAGGCTTTGCGTTGGTTTCTCCTGGGCAATTTTGCCTCGCAGCTTGTCTTGGAATTTGCCAAAGGGCTGGTGGGCCACAAACGCCAACTGCGCGCCGAGCGTGTTGCCGCCTACCGCCAGGTTCTCAAATCCGGGTTGAGAGGCTAATGCCTCCTGAAGCGCCGATTAAGATCGGCCTCGTTACAGGCGAATTTCCTCCCATGCAAGGCGGTGTCGGCGACTACACCCACGCCCTCGCCTCCGCCCTCGCCACCCTCAACGCCGAAGTCCACGTCATCACTTCCTCCGCCGGCTCTTCTGCCTCACTTGTCACTCGTCACTCGTCATCTTATCTTCATCCTTCATCCTTCATCCTTCATCCTTCTATTCACCACTGGTCTTTTCCCTCCCTCCTCCTCATCCGCCGCCTCGCCCGCTCGCTCAAACTTGACCTGCTCAACATTCAATATCAAGCCGCGGCTTATGGCCTCTCGGCTCCTATTCACTTTTTGCCGCAGGTCGCCGGAGTCAAAACTGTCGTCACCTTTCACGATCTGCGCATCCCCTATCTCTTTCCCAAAGCCGGAAAACTACGTGAGGCGGCGGTCACTCATCTGGCTCGAACAGCGACGGGCGTCATTGCCAACGATCCAGCGGATGAGGTAGAGTTGCGACGGCGCGGGATTAAGCGATTAATTCGGATTCCGATTGGCAGTAACATTGCTCCGACCCCGCCCGCTGGCTACGACCGGGCTGCGTGGCGTGACCAAATGGGAGTAGCGCCGCAAGATTTTCTCCTGGGTTATTTCGGCTTTCTCAATGAATCCAAAGGCGGGGACACGTTGATTGGCGCGCTGGCCGCGCTCACCAGCCGCAAAGCGCGCGTCAAGTTAGTGCTCATTGGCGGTGAGACCGGAACAAGCGACGCTGAACGCAACGCAGCGTTCAATGCGGAAATTGAAAGACTCATCGCGCGCTATGATTTGGCCGACCGCGTCATCCGCACCGGCTTCGTCACGTCGGAGGCGGTTTCTGCGTATCTGCTGGCCTGCGAGGCCATCGTCCTGCCGTATCGAGATGGGGTATCATTTCGGCGCGGGAGTCTCATGGCAGCGCTGGCGCACGGTTGCGCCATCGTCACGACCCATCCAGCGCTGCCGCTGCCCGAGTTGCAAGATGGAGCGAATGTCCGGCTCGTCCCACCGGATTCAGCCTCCGCCATTGTGCTGGCGGTTACTGAACTTTTGGAGGCTCCCGACTTCCGAGCGCGGCTCGGGCGGGGCGCGCAAAAATTATCGGCGCTCTTCAGTTGGGAGGGCATCGCCCGCCGCACGCTGGAGTTTTATCGGTCGTTATGAATCGCTTTTACTTGCCGGCGCTGCTCATCAGCTTCAGCCTCTTGGGCGTGATCTATGCCAGCGTCACGCCGCTCTTTGAAGTTTCCGACGAACTCTGGCATTACCCCATGGTCAAAACTCTGGCCGATGGTAATGGTCTTCCGGTACAAGACCCAGCCCATCCTGGCCCGTGGCGGCAGGAGGGCAGCCAGCCGCCGCTCTACTACGCGCTCATGGCATTCATCACGCGTTGGATTGATACAAGCGACATAGATCAAGTGCGTTGGATCAATCCGCACGCCGACAATGGCGTCATCACGGCGGATGGCAACAACAACATCGTCGTGCATACCTACCGCGAGGCCTGGCCTTGGCGCGGCACGACTTTGGCGGTGCGGCTCATCCGGCTGCTCTCCGTCCTCCTCGGCGCGGGCACGGTCTATTTCACGTATCGGCTAGCGTTGGAACTGGCTCCCGAACAGAAGACGTTGGCCTTAGCCGCCGCGGCCTTCGTCGCCTTCACGCCGATGTTTATTTTCGTCAGCGCCTCAGTCAACAATGACAACCTGGCGATCTTTCTCTCGGCGGCGGCGCTCTGGCTGCTAGCTCGCTGGCTGCGCGAACCGCCGCTATCATTCGGATGGTCACATATAATTCTCGGCTTAATCCTCGGCGGCGCAGCCTTGAGCAAAGAGTCAGCATTGGGATTGTTGCCGCTGGCGGGAGCGGTGATGCTGTGGGGGGCGCGACGGATGACGGAGGACGGAAGACGGACGAAAGACGAAGGCTCAAGGCTCAAGGCTCAAGGTTCTTCCTTCTTCCTCCTTCCTTCTTCCTTTGTCCTCCGTCTACCGTCTACCGTCCTCCGTCTTTCACTTGTCTTCACCACGGCTCTGTTCACCTCCTTCTGGTGGTACTGGCGCAACTTTCAGCTCTACGGCGATTGGTTAGGCTGGAACAAATTTGTGGAGACAGTCGGACGACGTCCGCACTCTGCGACTCTCGCGCAATTGTGGGGTGAGCGCGTTGGATTCGTGCAGGCGTATTGGGGACTCTTCGGCGGCGTGAGCGTGCCCATGCCGGACTGGACTTACCTCGTCCTCAACGTGGTGATCGGGCTGGCCGCTATCGGACTTGCTTGGAGTCTGGTGCGGGCCGTTGTGCGTCGGCAAGTGACAGCGACAGCAATGGCGCAATGGGGTTTGCTCGTCGCTTGGGTTATCTTGATCGTCGTCGGCCTCATCCGCTGGACGAGCACCACCTGGGCTTCGCAGGGACGATTAATTTTTCCGGCGATCTCGGCCATCAGTGTGCTCGCCGTTTGGGGGTTGGCTCGACTTTGGCGTGGCCTCCCTTGGTTAGCTATCGGGTTCATGGCGCTGCTCTCAATCGCCGTTCCCTTCACCATCCTTGCGCCGCACTACGCGCCCCCACCCGAACTTGTGCGTGAGCAAATTGCCGCCATCCCTCATCCGGTCAACGCCGATTTCGGCGGAGAGATGAAATTACTCGGCTACAATCTGGAAACAACTTCCGTCATGCCCGGCGAACCCATCCAGTTGACTCTCTACTGGCAGAGTCAAATTGCCATGGATCGTAACTGGAGCATCTTCACGCATATCGTTGACGATCAAGGCCTCATCGTCGCCCAACGTGATCGGTATCCAGGCATGGGCGCGCTGGCGACGACGCTCATGTCTCCGGGCCGAACGTTTGCGGACAGATATGTCATCCCTTTGCCGGCGGCGACGTACTCACCAGCGGCGGCTCATATCGAAGTCGGTTTGTATGATCTAAACACGGGTGAGCGGTTGCCATTGAAAACGGGAGGCGACACTTTTACATTGGCCTCTGTGAGCATCCGCGCTCGACCAGGTAATCTCCCCAACGCGCTCCGCCAAAACTTCGGCAATCAAATCCTACTCGCGGGGTATGATTTGTCCAGCCGGGTGCTGCATCCTGGTGAGACTCTGCAGGTGACTCTCTACTGGCAAGCGCTTGCCCCCATCGCTAAAAACTATTCGGTCTTTGTGCATGTGCGCGGGGCCGGGGAGAGTTTGTGGGCCGGGAAGGATGCCTGGCCTCAACAAGGCGCTGCGCCCACCTCCGGCTGGAAAGTCGGCGACGTGATTACCGATACGTACGCTCTCACGCTTCAAGCCGACACACCGCCGGAGTTGTATGACCTGGAAGTGGGTCTGTACGATTCGGGTAACCTCCAGCGTTTGCAACTCATCGCCGCTGATGGCCGCCCCCTCGACGCCGATTTTATTTTTCTAAGCAAGGTTCGAGTCGTTGCGCCTTGATTTATAGGGGTTGAGATTTTTTTGAGTCAGGTGTCAACGGATGTGTAGAGGTAGTAACTGTTTGGCCCACCTCACCCCCAGCCCCCTTCGCGTAGCACCCTTTAGGGCTCCTGACGACGCCCTTCGACTGCGCCCGCAATCCTTCGACTACGCTCAGGACGCGCGGGGCTCCGCTCAGGATGCGCCGTCAGGAGAGGGGGAGCAGAGTCCAATGTACTTCTCCCCTCTCCTAAACGGGAACGTGCATCCTGAGCGGAGCGTAGCGAAGTCGAAGGATCGCGTTTCCGTTTAGGAGAGGGGCCGGGGGTGAGGCGGATAGTTACCTGCAATGTCAAAACCATTTTCTTTGTTTCAATAATGAAGAAGCCGTCTCTTCCGTTAACAATTATCATTAGCCTGCACTTGGCGCTGGGGCTGCTTTATGATTGGGCGACGCCCAGCTTTGAGGCCTCGGATGAAGGCTCACACTTTGCGGTGGTGCATTGGCTGGCTCAAGGTCACTCGCTTCCGGTGCAGAATCCTCAGGCACCATCGGAGCAATGGGCGCAAGAGGGCAGTCAGCCACCGCTCTATTATCTCCTCGCGGCCGGCCTCACCGCGTGGATAGACACGCACGACTTCGATCAAGTCTTTATCCGCAATCCGCTCTCGCGTGTCGGTATACCGGGAACGACCCATAACGCCAATCTCTATCGCCACGCTTCGCGTCTGAGCACGCCCTCGCTCACCGGAACCATGTTCGCCGTCAAACTCGCGCGCTGGTTCTCTCTCCTACTCAGTTGTCTCACTGTCTTACTTACTTTCAAATTGGCGCTCCGCCTATTTCCGAGAAACGAATCGTTAGCTTTATTGGCTTCAGCCCTCGTCGCCTTCAACTCGATGGCCCTATTTATCAATGCCTCCGTCAATAACGATAACTTATTGATGCTCTTAAGCACGGCAGCGTTGCTCGCGACCGTGAATCTAATGCAGACCTCTCCCTCCTCTCCTGACGACAGTTCTACCGTCGTCAGGAGAGGGGGGTGGGGGGGTGAGGTCATCCTCGGCCTCCTCCTCGGCGCGGCGGCGTTAACGAAGGTCAGCGGTTTGGTGCTCTGGCCGGTCGCAGCGGTGGCAGTGATTCTTGACGGAGGACGGACGACGGAGGACGGACGACAGACGAACCTTCTTCCTTCTTCTTTCTTCCTCCGTCTACCGTCTACCGTCTACCGTCTCCTCCTTGTCTTTAGCCTCGCCTCCCTCCTCTCCTTCTGGTGGTACTGGCGCAACTATCAACTCTATGGCGATTGGTTGGGGCTGAAGACCATGATCGCCATTGCCGGGCCGCGCGCATCGGCGATTACGCTCTGGCAACTAATTCATGACGAATGGCGCGGTTTCCTCCTCTCGTATTGGGGTGTCTTCGGCGCTTTTACGATTCTGCCGCCGCGCTGGGTGCAATTCTTTTTTGATGGGCTAATGCTCTGGGCGCTGGTAGGCGGCGGCTGGGCATTCCTTAAGCGGCGCCTTCTGCTTCGAGCGGAGTTGCTTCTGCTCGGCCTCTTCTGCCTCCTCACGCTCGTCGGTCTGGTTAACTGGACAATGCAAACCTCCGCCTCGCAAGGGCGACTCATGTTCGGAGCCATTGCACCGCTCTCTATCTTCATGGCGGCTGGGATACTAGCGCCTTTTGAGGGACTAAGGACTGCTTCGCGGGACCGAGGACGGACGACGGACGACGGAGGAAAAACCTTGGTCCTTGGCCCTTGGTCCTTGGCCCTTGGTCCTTGGCCCTTTGGGATTTGGTCTTTGGGATTTGGGCTTTTTCTTCTTGCTGCCCTCCTCCCTCCCGCTTTCATCGCTCCTCACTATGCGCCTCCGCCTCTTGTCCGTGAGTTTGACCTGCCGCAAGACCTTCAACCCGTTCAGGCCACGTTCGGAGATGGAATTGAACTGATTGGGTATCAAGTAGATGACAAACCGCGAACGCCCGGCCAGACTCTGCCAGTGACATTCTATTGGCGCGCGCTTAAGCCGATGACCACCGATTATGTGGTGGCAATGCATTTGCTTGGCCGTGACGCGGCGGAGGTAGGTAAGATTGACACATGGCCGGGTGGAGGCAACGCGCCCACCTCCGAGTGGTCTCCGGGCACGATCTTAGCGGACACTTATCAACTGCCGATTAACACCCAAGTGCTCACCCCTTCGCTCCTGCGCCTCGACTTGAAATTCTGGGAGAGTGACCCGGCGAACACGTTACCTATCACTGCGCTCGATGGTCATCCACTCTCATCCGTAGCTTTCACCGTCGGTCGTATAATAGCGGCGCGCCCCATGCAATTTAGTCCGGCTCACGCCGAAGGTGGCTCTACCTTTGAATATGGAATTAAACTGCTTGGCTTGGACACTGAAGAACTGGGCGCGTTCACACTTTACTGGCAGACGGAGCAGGCCATCCCGGCGGATTACACCGTGTTTGTCCATCTGCTTGACTCACAGGGAACGCAAGTGGCCCAGGCGGATGCGCCTCCGCTGGATGGAGATTGGCCGACCTCCGCCTGGGTGGCGGGCCAGCCCTTTGCGGACCCGCGCCGATTTGATTTATCGGCTTCTCTGCCTCCCGGCGTTTATAATTTACGCCTGGGGTTTTATGATCCGGCCTCCGGCGCGCGGCTGGCAGCTTTTCAACCGAATGGGATAGAATGGGTGGACGACGCCGTGGTGATTGAGCATGTCTTTGAGATTAACTAAGATGAATGACGGAGGACGGAAGACGGTGGACGGTGGACGGATGTTTATCTCGCGAAGCGGTCCTCCGTCCTCCGTCTTCCGTCAATATGCGTTCTGGCTCGGCCTGGCCCTAGCCCTGACGGCGATTGTGCTTGGTGCGTTATTGGGATTCGCCGGCCCGCTCATCACCGTCGGAGGTCTGGCGGCGCTGGCCGTCGGGCTGTGGTCGTTGACCAGTCTCGAAGTCGGGTTGTGGGGCGTCATTGCCATCATCACTCTCCTCCCGTTCGGCGCGCTGCCCTTCAAAGTCGTCTTCACCCCCACGTTTCTGGATTTAGCGCTCCTCAGCGTGGTCGTCGTCTATATCTTTCAATGGATGACGGGCCGGCGGCGTCAGTTCACGCTTACCCCAGCTCATCCGCTCATCGCCGCGTTCTTGGCGCTGGCCGTCTTTAGTTTTGTCGCGGGACTTCCCAACGGGCCGTTGACCTCCAATTTGCTCCGGCACTTTGCCGAACTGCTGCTCAGCCTGTTCTTCACCATCATCATCGTAGACTACTTTGATGATCGCGAAAAACTCGAACGGATCGTGTACGTGATCCTGGTCTGCGGCGCCGCCGCCGCGGCATTGGGCATCCTGGTTTACTTCTTGCCGGAAAGCCTCTCTACCCGCGCGCTTTCGGCGTTGCAGGTCTTTGGTTATCCGGCCGGCGATGTCCTGCGCTATGTGGAGAATAATCCTGAAAATCCACAGCGCGCCATTTCCACCTCCGCCGACCCGAACGTTTTAGGCGGCCTGCTGGCGCTGATCGGCGGGCTGCTCGCGCCGCAATTACTGGCGAAGAAATCCGTCTTCGGATCGCGTAGCTGGGCCTACCTGGCGTTTGGGATGGTGTTCGTTTGTCTCATTCTCACTTTTTCCCGTGGGGCCATGGCGGCGCTGGCCGTCGCGCTGTTGGGACTGGTCCTGGTGCGTTATCATCGGTTGCTATGGGTCGTGCTGCTGGTTGCGCTGGTGCTGGCAGTGGGCGTATCATTCGTGCCGGTCGCGCGGGACTACGTGGCGCATTTTGCCGAAGGCCTCCAGGGCCAGGACCTGGCGACGCAAATGCGCTTCGGCGAGTACAAAGATGCGCTGATCCTCATCAACCGTTATCCCTTGCTAGGCGTGGGCTTTGCCGGAACGCCGGAAATTGACACGTATTTAGGTGTGTCCAGCGCTTATCTGATTATGACTGAAGAAATGGGAATCGTCGGTCTGGGGGTGTTCTGCCTGGCGCTCCTGACCGTTTTTGGTTGGGGCGCTCTGTATCGGCGGCGAGTCTTGGAGGACGAAAAACTCGCGCCGCTCTGGCTCGGGGCGCATGCCGGATTGGCGGCGGCGCTGACGGTCGGCTTGGTGGATCATTATTTTTTTAATTTGGATTTTCAACCAGCCGGGACGATTTTCTGGATTTTTGTGGGCCTCTGTTTGGCTGCGACTCGGTTGGCGTCGGCGGCCGCTCCCGCGCCGCCGAAGGTTGACAGTTTGAGCGGAGGCCCAACCACCTCTGCATAGCCACTGGCGAGCGCGTTGGGAATTTAGATTTATCTTTGGTATAATCGCGCCGCATCCTAAATTTTAGGAGAAGGAGAACACATTCTCATGGAAATCTCGACTCAAGAACAGAAACATGTCTCAGTGATGTCCGTGTCAGGGCGGGTGGACAGCGCCACGGCTCCGGATTTAGAGAACTCATTGAAAAAACTCGTCGAAGCGGACAAGACCCAGATCGTCCTCGATCTCAAAGACGTGGAATACATGTCCTCGGCCGGGCTGCGTGCCATGGTCTCCACGTTGAAAGCCGTCAAACGGGTCAACGGCGACTTGCGGCTGGCCAATCCCTCCCCCCGCGTAGAAGAAGTCCTGCGCCTGGCAGGTCTGACCTCCATCTTCTCCATTCATCCCACCCAGGATGAAGCGGTGGCCAGCTTCTAACGCGCCCCGTCGTTTTTCCCCCCTCTCTCCTTCCTGCTTCTATGCGGATGGAACGCAACCTCTCCGTCCCTGGACGTTTTGACCGCCTCCAGCAAGTTGGCTATCTGGTGGCGGAGGCGGCCAAAGAGGCTGGCTTCGATGAAGACGATGTCAGCCGCTGCCAATTGGCCGTGGACGAGGCGTGCACGAACATCATTGAACACGGCTATGGGGGCGAAGATAAAGGGAAGATCGAGGTGGCCTGCGAAGCTCTGCCGGGCGAACTGACGATTACGATTCGGGATCAAGCCAGACAGTTTGATCCGAATGTCGCGCCTCCGCCCAAGTTGGAAACAACCATTGAGAATTTAGGGGTCGGCGGGCTAGGACTGCATTTTATGCGGCAGGTCATGGACCGGGTGGAGTTCAGTTATGAAAACGGGGGCAATAAACTCATCCTGGTGAAGCGGAAGTAAAAGATCGTGCACGGATCACACCCTTCGGAAAGACGGATACCACGGAGAAAAATAAAAAATCCGTGAAATCAGGTCAATCCGTGCAATCCGTGTACAAATCACCCCGGAATCAAAAGCGCCCTGCTCTTCAGCTGGGCGCATTTTTTATTCCCCGTTCGGATTGAAATAGTTGTAAGTCGCCCGGGCCACGGAAATGATCAACCGGTTGGCGTCTTCAAAACCCATCGTGTCGGGGTGATGGATAAAGATCGTCAAGACGTAATCTCCGCCCGGAGTAAAAACCAGCGCGGCATCGGCGACGTTGGTCAGCGGGAGGCGGTCCCAGCCGTGTTTGTGCGCCACCACGCCGTCGGGCGAACCGCCGCTAATGAAGATTGGCCCCACTTCGTTCTGCGTCAGCAGATCAATCATCGTCCGGCATTCTTGGGGCGTGAATTGGTTGGGGAAAGCGGCCATCAGTGACCCTTTATTCTGTGAGCACTGGTAAATCATCGTTAGCAGGCTGCCCATATCCTCCGCCGTCGTCTGGTTGAAAGGATCGGGCTGGGTGTTAAGATCGGTCCGGGAATTGGCCGGCGTGCCGAGCGGCACGAGCACTGCGCCAAGCACATCCAGCAGGCCGCTGATGTAGGTATTGACCAGGCCCAGGCGCTGCATGTCGGCAGTGACCTGGCGGGTTCCTTCCAGCCCGTCCCCCCGGCCCACGGTCTTCAAGAGCAAATCCGTGGGGGTGTTGGCGGATTCATCAATACTCCGTTCCAGCAGCAAACTCTCGTCGTCAGTCAGTTCACCTTCGTTCTGAGCGAAGAAAGCCGTCATGATCGGAATTTTTACCGTGCTCATCCCGGCGAAGGCGATTGCCCCTTGGACGGCCTCACCGTTGGCCAGGTTGATTACCATTTCGCGGCCGGTGCGCAGGTCGGAGAGATACAGGCTGAAAATCCCGTTGAATTGGAAGAGGCCCACATCCGCCTGGATGAGTTCAGCCAGCGTTTCGAGCGAGGGGCGGGTAACGGTCTGCTCGGCAACCGGCAAGTCCACCACGCGATCCGTCGGCATGAGCAGCTTCGCGTCTATCAAGCCCACCGCCGCTTTCTGGTCCAGCGTGTGGCCGGGCGCGCCCGGGACAAATCCTAGCGTGGAGGGGTCCGGTCGCGCCGGGCTGCCGGGTTGATTGTAGCGCGCGGCCACATCCTCCAGGAAGACGCGCAGCTTTTCTTGTGAATAGGTTGCTTGCAAAGGAATGTCATTGACCTCGCCCGGGTTTAGCCAGAGATAATCCCAGAAACCGTTCCAAAAGCCCTGGCCCGTCCGATACTGTGTGGCCTGCGGGATCATCAGGCTCGTGTTGAGCGTGAAGTTTACGACGCCGGGGTCGAGCAGGATGATCTGATCTTGATAATGAAGTTCAACCGGCGTGCGATAGGCGGTTATCAGTTGCTCCAGCGCCGCCGATTCACTTAGCCCACCGACGGGGACGCCGCCTAGCGAAAGTCCTTGCGGCAGTCCGGCATAAGCCCGACTGTAGAGGATCAACTCGATGACAAACAAGGAGATCGAGGCCAAGAGACTCAAGCTGGAGAAGATGATGGGAAGACCGAGGTTGTTTCCAGTTTTCATTTTTAAATCTATCTCCGTGAGAGATCAAAGAAACCCGGTTTCTATCCTTTAGCTGCGTTTCGAGATTTCTCAGCCAGAAACCGGGTTTCTCTCCTTATTCGAATGGCTTGCCAGCCTCCAATGCTGTATCCCGGTGATGGTGCACGCCAGCGCCCCGCCGACAAAGAAAATACTGCCGGAGATCAAAAAAATCAACAGATAAAATGCCGCAAAGGTAAACAGTTCCGTCGCGGATCCGCGTATAGTTACCCGGCGAGTATACTCGACGCGCCCCTGAATATTCCCTGCCGTCTGCGCGTGCCGGAAAAGGACGATGTTGCGCACATGGCGAATGATAACTACCAGTTGGCGCGAAATCAGTCCGCCAATCAGCAGTAAGAACAACTCCACGAGACCCAAAAGAGCAACCGCCAACCACCACACCAGCCCGATCGCCAGCGACGACAGCGCCAACATCAATACAAAGCGCGGGCTGACCAAGCGCAGCCGATCAATTTCTGGCTGGTAGTAGGGCGTCAACTCGTAACTGCCGCCAAATCCAAAATGCTCTTTTGCGCCGGACTGATATAACTGCGCCCCGTAGAGCGTGAGGTAATAGTCCAGGAGATAGGCGACTATCCACAATGCTATGGAGAGCCAGAGGTTGTGGATGAGGATGGGTTCGATCAAAAAAAGGAATCCTGTTTTATGATTTCTCTGCCGAGGCAACTGAACCTTTGGGTTGAGTTTAGCTGCACAGCCATGGAGAGGCGATGATCCTTAATCCATTGAATTGATGCCCAAATATAAACCCCGCCCCTCCAGACCTGACTCATCATAGATTGGTTCTATCCCGCTGGCGACAAAAGCTTCTAGATACTCGCTGTGCGTGAACAAGCCTAATTCATGGTGTTCGGTAAAGTGCTGCACGCCATCCGGTGTGCCGACGAGGTAATGGAAGTTGAGGATAGATTTGTTCCCGTCACTCGTTTCGCTGACGTTCATGCGGGCAATTTTGAGTTGGGGCTGATTAACAAAGGTTGCATGCACGACACCCGACAAGTACTGCTCAGGAGTGAGCCAGGGCTCGATAATCAGTAATCCGCGGGGGAGAACATGTCTCTGCAGGTTGCGGATGGCTTGATGCAGCTTGGCTTTGGTTGCTGCGTATCCAATCGAGCTAAATAGGCAAGTGACAACATCGAAACGACGATGTAAATCAAAATCAAGCATATCTCCACGATGGAAAATCGTGTTTGGCAACTTCTTCCGCGCGAGCTGGAGAAGGTTTTCGTCTAGGTCAAGGCCTTCACTGGTGAACCACTGTTGTAAATACTGTAAATGACCTCCTGTCCCACAAGCGACATCCAGGAGTGTCTTTCCAGAAGAACGCAGATATTGCTGAATCAGGCCACGTAGGCGTTCGGCCTCCTGCTGATAATTCTTGCCGAGCGTGGTATAGAGGGCGTCATAATAGGTGGCCGATGGCGTGAACATGCTGGTGTTGCCTTTTTGCTCTGCCAGAGAAAAATAATCTGTGCCTTTTGCTGACGCTGGGAGTGTAACCTGATTACTCAAGTTGTCAAACCCCGTTCGTTAATTGGTTGCATTTCAAAACAAGCCTGCCCGGCGATGAAGTCGCCGGGCTGTCAAACAGCGCCGGATTAATCCGGCTAGCCCCATTCATGGGGCGTTGTTTCGTAGTCCGGCGACTTTACGTGTCCCCCGAAGCGCAGCGGAGTGGGGATCGCCGGACGGGAAAAGTATTTTACCAACGTTGCCCATCGTGTCGCTTGTCAAACTCCGCTCAAATGCATCAGACATGGGTGCATTTCTGGAGGTAACATGGCGTAGGTGACTGTCACGGGGGCGATATGGCGCAGGAAACTCTGACATCTGGTCGCCCCCGTGACAGTCACCTTGATAAATTAGTGTGAAATGCGCTCGCCCCCAGACCTCGCTTTGGCGTCAAAAGGTAATCAGGATAATATTGTGTCCAGCTACACCGTTTGATTTAGTGCCGGACGCCTGACTGCCCAGAGCATGGATACGCCTCCTCCTTCTTACCGGGACCTCGCGACCCAAACGGCCACTCAGCTCCGGGCCGTGACGCAATCGCAGCTCGTCCACGATCTCTCGCACCTGTCTTTGCCTGAGATCGAAGCGGCCATTCAATTGGTCGCGCAGGTCATTCCGGCTGGCAACGTGCCGGGCATCATCCTCAGCGGGCTGGCCCGCCTGCCCGAACGCCAGCCGCCGCCGCAAACCGTCCGGCGCGATATTGACCTACTCTTCTCCGGTGTTGAGCAAGTCATGGACAAGGCGGTCTATGGTGCATTCTTTGCCGGGCCGGCGGCCGTCATTTGGGGCTATCAAAATCTGCTCAAGCTCGTCGGGAAGGACGTGGAGGCGTCGTTTCCGGAAGGCGCCTGGCAGTTCTATGCCGAGTACGCCTTGCGCGAGGACTCGGCCCGGCACGCCAACGAAACGCACGGCTTTGACACGCTCCTGAACCGGCATCAGATTCGCCTCTCGCCGGTTGACCGCCTGACCAGTTGGGTCATGGCCGCCATTCACTGCCTGCACCAGTACGATGCCTGGCTGGAAAACGAATGGCGCGAGCGCGTCTACATCCTTCTACTGCGCCAACTAATGCGCGCCGAACCGGACGCCGCGCGCTACGCTCAACTCTATCGTCAGTGGGAAGAGCAGCGACCGTACTGTCGCGACGACACCGCGGCCCAGCAGACGTATGGGCTTTATCGCCGCTGCCAATTTGATCGTTTCCTGGAAGCGGCCACAACTGATTTGAGTCCGGCGCTGCGCGACGCGTGGCATGAGCGCATCCGCGAAGCCGAAGCGCAAGCCCTGCCCGCTTATCGGCAGCAGATGAGTCTGCTGGCTTATTTGGAACCCGGCGTCTACGGCGAAACGCGTCGGCCCATCGCGTTAGCTCAGGCCCACGTCGGCGTAATTTATAAGGGACGCTACTTCCTCATCCCGGCTTGCGCGCCGAACAAGCCGCAACCGCCGGAAGTAGCCGCCGTGCGGGCGCAGATCGCGGCGTTGCTGGCTGACACAACAGAGAAGCCTCCAGCGCGATTGACGCCGTTGGCCGAGATGAAGCGCGCGGCCTTCGCGCACTGGCGTCAAAGGGCCGCTCCCGCTCAAATCGCCGAACTGGATCAACTCCGCACCACCCCCATCCTCATCAACGCGGATCAACGTCCACGCGCAACGTCTTTGTCGGAACTGCGCCGGGCCGAGCGCGGAGTCGGCGACCACGGGCTGACTCTGTTCGATACCGGCACGACGATGGTGTTCGACCAATCGCATATCTTCTTCGATGGCGGGTGGGGCGCGGCCCTGGCGGAAATCTTGACGAACGAGGCGTTATCGTGGGCCGTGCATTTGAACACGTTGCCGCCCGTGAGGGTTAGCCTGCATCCGCGCGTCTTGAAATTTGAATTCCAAGCTGCGGACGGAGAACTTATCCGGCAAGCGCCGCGCGTCACACCGGAAGCGAGCGCCGAGAGCGCTGCGGTCAATCTCCCCGCCGTCCTCGCACTCCGCAAACTTTTCAAGCGCCGCAGCGATTTGTTGCAACTAACGGTGAATGATTTGCTGATCCTCTACCGCGCGATCCATGCCGCGACTTATCAACTCCACCCGGAATTGGCGACGGCGCTGCAAAGCCTGGCACGCGAACACACCACACGCCCCGCCGCCACCGCGGCCTGGCAAGCTATTCAAGAGGCTCAACGCGTCAATCCGGCGATCCTGATCCCGGTGGATGCCAGCCAATGTTCGCCGCGTGATCGTCTCTATCCCATGACGTTTGAAGTCCCGTTGAAAGATTTGGATTTGCTCGGCCTGCACGCGCGGACGGCGAAAGCTTTGAATGTCTACCGGAATGCGACGGGGGATCGCGCAGCGCTCTACGCCGAGTTCGATCAACTCCAGCGCGCGTACCTCGCCACGCTGGCCGGTTTCGGCGCGGTCATGAACAAGGCGAAGACGATTGCCACGCTCGGCGAGAGTCCGAGCGTCGGCACGATCAAGCTGCTGGCGCATCTGCCCACGCCGCTTCAGCGCTTACTGGATACGATCCCCAGCCGGTTCGACATCCTCAACGATCTCCTCAAAGGCCGCGAGGTCTTCTCCAACGTCGGCGCGGTCGCCGCCTCGAGCACGCTCACGCGCTTCATCACCGCCAAAGATGATAACGACAAGAAGACGCTGGCCTGGGGCGCGATCACGGACGCGGGCGGCGTGCTGCGACTGACCCTGCGCGATTTTCGGCCGCACGTTGGTTGGCTGGAAGCCGCCGGACACAAAGCGCTGGCCAACCGACTCGCTCAAGATTACCTGGACGCTTATACTTACGGTCTGAATACTTTCGTGCGCGATTTGCGCCGAATCACGTTGGCCAGCCGGGAAACACGCTCACCCAAAAATAATCCACCCGCATGAGCACCTCTGATCCTTTGCTCGGTCGTCAACTGGCGAACTTTCGCATCGAGCGCCTGCTCGGGCGCGGCGGGATGGCGCACGTCTATTACGGCTGGGACGTAAAACTCAAACGTCCGGTCGCCCTCAAAGTCATTGACGCTCGCTTCCGCGACAACCCGGCTTATGCGCAGCGCTTCATCCGGGAAGCGCAGTCAGTTTCCACCTGGCGACAGGAAAATATTGCTCAGGTTTACTATGCGGATAATGAGGGCGATCTCTACTACTTTGTCATGGAATATATTGATGGGTTCGACTTGGGCAAATTGCTCAATCAGTACGCGGCGCGCGGCGAACTGATGCCCTCGGCGGATGTGCTGCGCCTTGGCCGAGCGGTGGCCGGCGCGTTGGACTACGCTCACCAGAAGGGCATCATCCACCGCGATGTGAAACCCTCGAACGTGATGCTGGGCCGCGATGGCCGAGTCGTCTTGAGCGATTTCGGTTTGGCCTTGGATGTGCAGGAGGGTTCGATGGGCGAGGTCTTTGGCTCAGCGCATTACATTGCGCCGGAGCAAGCCCGCCGTTCCTCGGATGCCGTCGCGCAGTCTGATCTGTACTCGTTGGGTGTCATGTTGTATGAAATGCTGACCGGCGTTGTGCCGTTCGATGATCCTTCCCCCACGACGGTGGCGCTGCAGCACCTCACGCTTAAACCGCCGTCGCCCCGCGAGATCAATCCTGATCTCAGTCCGGCCGTTGAGGCTGTCTTGCTCAAGGCTTTAGATAAGACTCCCACCGAGCGTTACCAAACGGGCCGCGAGTTGATAACGGCTCTAGAAGCAGCGCTGCAGACAACTCAAACGGTTTCCGGTGAGCGGCGTCTTCCGCCGCCTCCGGCCGGTGTCTCGCCCGCGACGACGCGCCTTTCCCAATTGTCTGTCGCTGATCTCCTTCAAGCACAGCCTGAAGCGCCGGCGGTTTCTCCTCCGAAGAATTTGCCGTCGCGCGCGAGTCAACCGCGAACGATGAACCCAACCTGGTGGTTGATGCTGGGAGGCTGTGGTCTTCTTTTTGTCGTGAGTGTTCTTTTAGGGGGTGGGCTGCTGGCGACTCGGTGGAAGACTCTCTTCGCGCCGGTAACTTCTTCCACTCCTGCAACGCCCGCTTCCGTTCAGCCGACGGTTGCGCCGGTAACGTCTCCACCGGACGCAACGGTTGTAGAAACGGCGCTGAGTACACCAACTACCCCGGCATCGGCGACGCTCAAGGCGAGTGCTGCGCCTGGGCCAACCGTGAAATATCCGGACGGCCAGCGCTTGAGGCTTTACTACGACGAGAACAGCTTTTACTTGCTCAATCTCTCTGAGAGTATTCTTCCTATTTCGGACATTAACCTGGAACGCCTGGATTCTTCCGAGGTGCCGCTGAATCGGTTCGAGGGCTCGCGCTGGGCGAGGTTTTATTCTAAGAGCGAACCTCAGTCGTGCATGGCGATTGAGATTCGGGACAGTTCCTCTTACCTACGCCCGGCGCAGTGCCTCAATCGTTATCTCAGCACGCGCACGCCTGCCCGCGATGATCCGGGCATTTTCTGGACGGCGCAGGCCGATAGCCGCGGCTCTCAGTTTAGGGTTCTGTGGAAGGATGAAGAAGTGGCGCGCTGTGAAATTTCGGTGGGAACGTGCGAGGTGTTTGTGCCGTGATGAAGGCGGGCTTCGACAGGCTCAGCCCACGCCGCTTTTTTAGGTGGTGCTTAAGAATTGTTCAACTTGATGTTGAGCACTTCTCAAGCTACATTTCTTAACATCAAACCCTCAAGCTCTGCCACCATTTCCCTTGAATACTCTTGGAACAAAAGCTCATTCGTTTTGGAGTCCAACCAAGTGACGATATAGCTGTCAATTGCCGATACCGGAATGGCTTCAGGATACCATACCTCAACATATGCAATAGCGGGTATATATCCTGCTTCACCAAGCTTAGGACGCGCAGAATTTGGGATTAGCTTGTCTGCAAGTTTCAGTCGGTTCAACTTAAGTATAATCGTCATTGGTTTGTGGCCATAGAAAAAATCTGCCCACAAATGATGGTTTCTTCTGTAGTCCTCTTCACGTGCAGATTCAAAGTCAAATAGACAGATATAGCCCATTGAATATCCGTAATAGGTTCTTGATTGAGGATATGAAAAGGGAAAATCCCCCTTGTTAGGCAAAATATTTCCGGCTTGGCGGATTCCCTTATATCCATCAATACTTGTCCTGTGAAAAACACCCTTCCTCAGCAATGGCATTAAACGATAAATCCTACTCTCGCGGAAGGACTGTATCTGGTGCTCTTCGATTTCTCTCTTGGACATATCGATTTTTTATCTGCGAAAATCTGCGTTTATCTGCGTCTCCCCAAAGGTCTAATTCTCTTGCGGGGATGAATCGCTGGGGGGTGAGGCTTGATCTTCCGGCGTCCACTCCTCCGGCATTTGCGCGCCCTCGCCGAAGAAGAATTCTTCCAACTGTTCCATGAGGAACTTCTGCGCCGCCGGATCACGTAGCGTCAGGCCGTAGTGATTGATCAGCAGCGCGGACTGCTGCTGCCACATCTGCCAAGCGGTCTGCGAGACGTTCTCAAAAACGCGCTGGCCTAACGCGCCGGGAAACGGCGGGCGGTTGAGGCCCGGCAACTCTTGACCAAGCTTGGCGCATTTCACTATCCGGGTCACAAGTTATCTCCTTGAGAGGCGTTTAATTTACCGCGGAGAACGCAGAGTTCGCTGAGATTCTCTTTCTTTTTCTCTTTCTCTGCGCTCTCTGCGAACTCTGCGGTAAAAAGAAGTTAAGCACTATGGTGCAGGAGTCGGGCCGGTGCCGAGCCAGGAGAAAACGCGCTCTGCGCTGCCACGGCCGGCGGAGTCAAAGATCGGTTCCCCGGTAGGCGAGGTGTCCCTCTGGCGAACCGTCCCCACGTGCCAGCGGAAAATGTGCGGCGTCCCCTCGGTGGGCCGGTACTCAGCCGGGATAATCACGCGCGTCTCCGTTGTGTACTCTTTGAAAATGCGCGCGCAGTTGCAAGTTACGTCTTCGGCTACCACCTCATAGAACTCTTCCGCGCGCAATTCGCCCACCGAAGTCCACTGCAACGTGACGCCCGTCTCCACCGAGGTGAAAGCTTGGCCGTCATTCGGCACGAGTTGATTCGGCGCGGGGTAGGGCGGCGGGGTCGTCGCCGTGGGGGTAGGGCCGGGCGTGACCGCCAGCTCCAATGGAATGACGAGCACTTGCCCCTCGCGCAGGGTGATGCAGTCGGTGATCCCGTTGATCCGCATCAGATCATTCACCGAGATGTGATAGTGGTTGGCGATCCCGCCGCACGTATCGTTGAGGTGGACGGTGTACGTTTCGCGATGGAAAGTCGCCGTTGCGCCTGGGACGGGGGTGGCGGTGGGCAGCGGCGTGGGCGTCGGTGTGGGTTGAGGAATTTGTAGGGTGGTGCCTACGGACAGGATACAGTTGGGGGTGAGCTTGTTCAAATCAATAATACTTTGCACCGAGACTTTGAAACGCACGGCGATGGAGATGCAAGTGTCGCCGCCGACGACGGTGTAGGGGACGGGCGGGAGCGGTGTGGGGGTGGGTGCAGGTGTCTCAGTCGCGGTAGCGGTCGGGGTCAGGGTGGGGGGCAGGGTGACAGTTGCGGTCGGGGTCGGGGTTCCAGGATCGAAGAGGGCGAGGCCGGGAATCGGGATGAGACCCGAGGCGACGACCACCATTCCAATCCCGCAGAGAGCCAGTATCGCAATAATCGCAATCAACAGCACGGGCGAGAGCTTGATGTTGGGAACTGAAATTGAGCGGCCCACCGCTGGGAAGCGGCTGGAGCGTGACGCAGTGCTGCCCGCGGACAGATCGGCGCCGCAGACGAGGCATTTGGTGGCGGCCGCACCGACGCGCGTGCCGCAGGTGGGGCATACACGTGGTGCTTCGCGAGGCGCGGAGGAAGTGGATGATTTGGCCATCTCACGAAAGCGCCGGGGGAACAACCCCGGCTCAAGCGCGCATTATACCATCTGGGAAATAACAGGCCTCCAAAGGATGCCCGTTATTTTTTATGTTAGTTAGTTCTTGCTGCTGGGCTGTATTGCTCAAGTTTTACTTAAAAGGACAAATATCTTTCGGTGTGTAAAAAAGGCTTTGCCCGCCGTAATAAAAACTCTCTGTCTCTGTAGAATTTCCAAGGTAAGCCAGTATTTCGATTGAATGAGTTGCCGCATAGTTAATAGCTTTTTCACAGGCTAGGCCGACATTCTGGGAAGCTAAATATTCTGCCCAAAAGGCTTGTGTCATGGCTACATACGACCAACCCGAATGCCCCACAGGAAACTCGGATTGTAAGTGATCATAGATACGTTGGGCTTCTCGCATCTCGCCTTGAACAAGATACAACAACATAATTCGATAATAGGCATAGGAAGCTAAATTGTCATATTCATTGGGATCAGGTGGGGCAAACGTGGGGGTCGGTTCCCCGGCAGTACTCGCCAATATTTGGTCTTGCATATTCTCGGCGCGGGCCGGCGACCATCCTACTAATTGCGGAAGGAAGATAGCCATTTGATAAGATGCCAATGCCCCTCCAAAATCTCCAGCGAGTGAAGCATTATCGCCGTCTTGAACCGCTTGAAAGCGATATTCGGGTAAACTGAGATAGTCCGCGCTGAGAACAAAACCTTCTCCGTTCCAAGCGTAAACTTGTGTTGCCTCTCGCCAAGGACCGTACAGATGCTCATCAGTGCTCGCCGGTATCCCGCCCTTCAAGATAAGTTCTAAGGTGTGATTATTGTCGAAATCATAAATTGCCCATTGTTCCCAATTGCCACCCTCCTTAGGGTGGCCCCATATGAAAATCCAATTTTCCCGTTGTAGTGCCGGAGCATGCTTACCCGAGCGGTCGGGCGTAGTCACATTTTGAAACTGATTCCCGTCCCAAGTAAAAATTTGATAGTACATTCCCGGAATAGTTCCGGGGGGCTGCTCGCGCACGACCAACTCTGGGACATTATCCCCGTTCATATCTTTGATGGCAATCGCCATGAGCGGCTTTCCGGGTTCTTCAGGCTCTACCTTCAGCCGAGTAATGTATTTACCCTGCGCACAACTGAAAACAAACAGCCATTTTTCACTGACAACTAATTCTGAAAGCCCATCATTGGTTAGGTCAACGCTGAAGTTGTAGACAGGATTAAGGGCCGCAACGACGGCTGAAGGTGTGCCTCCTTTATTGAGAAAATCCAGGATTGCTTGCTCAAGTTGGACCGCAGGTGTCGAATATTCCTGGGGCAAATGTGGGATGAGGCTTGGATCGCTTTGCGGACATTGGGCGGGCGTAGCAGGCGTTTGTGTAATGATACCGGATGAGTCAAAGGTAGGCCGAGGCGGACGGAAAGTTGGGGTTATAGGAGTGAACGGAAGTGTCTTCGTGGAGAGAATAGTGGGAATTATGGAGGCAGTGTTAGAAGGCTGAACAGTTATACTTGTCGTCTTTGTACTGCAGGCCGCTGTCAAAAGTATTACGGTTAAGGTGAAGTACCTAAAGTTCATGTTTCAAGAATATGCTTGTCATTGCAGTGCCCAACTCGTCAGTAGGCCGCCATCTTATTAAAATAAAATTAGTTTTGGTACTGGAATTGTGGAGCCTCATAATTCCAGACTTGGCGTTGCTAACCAATCAACGTGCGCCCATTTTATGCCCAATGGGGGCGATGAAGCAACGAATTAGCAACGGCTTGAAAAAATCATGCTTGCAGGATAACAAAGGCCGGTCAGGATTATAACCTGACCGGCCTTTGTCTTTTTTTCGAGTGTTTCAGCGCGAAGTTGGTGCTTTTCCCTGCGGCTGGTCTTCCCAAGCCCCGGCTTGGGAAGACCAGAAATTACAAGAGTGTTACCAACCAACGGCGACCACGAGCCACTGTGGATTGCCGTGCGAGATGAACGACGAATAGCCTCCCACATCATCATAGGGGAAGCCATAGGCCAGTTTGTTGATGGCGTGATCGTGCCAGAACTTGGCGAAATAGTTCGCCGGCGCAGCCAGGTAGAACTGGCTCTGGATTTCCCATTGGGACTGAGCCAGATGGGCGGTGTGCCGGTTGAGCGCCGCGCACATCGTCGGATTGGTCGCCAGGGAACCGGCGCAGCCGAAGATGTCCTGCGTGGAGGCGGACACGCCCACCGAAGCCGCGTAACTGTTGAAGTAAGTGCCATTTACGCCACCCGCCGCGAAGGTCGTCTCGCCCATCTTGCCCGGCGCGGGAATGCGGAACGGCGCCTGGGATTGCGCCAGGGTATCGAATTGCGACGGCACTTCATTGATAAACTTCTGGAACGTGGCGTCGCGGCTTTCTTGGAAAGTAGCCAGGTCTTCGCCGACGGAGACATCATACCCATCGGTGGCATGCAGGCGCATGGCTAACTTGACGCCGAACCAGTCCACGCGCGTCGTATTGCCATTGAATACCGCCGGGCCGATAGTGAACTCGATAAAGTCGTTGTACTGGCTGGTGGGCGAGCCGAGGTAGAAGTACATGCGCCCGGCCGAGTTCGCGGGCATATCGAACGTGGATTGCTCCGCGATGGAATGCGTCTGCCCGTTGAAGCTCCAGTAGATTTGGCTATCCGGGTACTGGCCATTCGTCCGGTTCAAGAACTTGAACATCAAGACATTATTGGCCGGCGGAATGCTGGCCGTATCTCCCCAGAAGGGCGTTCCACCGGAAGCCGTATTCGTTGGGGTCGGCGTGGGGCCGGTGGGCGTATTCGTCCGGGTTGGGGTCGGGCCACCGGAGCCGCTGTAAATTTCAAACTCCCATAGCGAGTACCCATACGGCGTGCCGCGGACGGTGCCGTTCATGCGGACATAGCGCCCACTGCCGGACAGGCCGGTCAAGTCGTCAATCCCGCCGTCGCCGGTCGTCGTGGTGTAGATGTTCGTCCAGGTGTTGCCATCGGGGGACGTTTGGATTTGATAGGACTTGCCGTAGGCGGCTTCCCAGTTCAAGCGGACGCGGCAAATGCTCGTGGTCGCGCCCAAGTCCACGCGGATCCACTGCGGATCGCTGAAGACACTCGACCAACGGGTGGTCGTGCTGCCATCTACTGCCGCACTCGCCGGGGTGCCCGCATTCTCGATGGAGGAAGCGGTCGCCGGTTTATTCAAGGCGATGTTGGTGCCGCCGCAGCCGGGCGCGGAGGTGTTCGTTGGGGGCGGGGTATTTGTTCGAGTGGAGGTCGGTCCGACCGAGGTATTGGTCCGCGTCGGGGTTGGGCCAACGGAGGTATTGGTCGGGGTGTTCGTCGAACCGCCGCCACCGAGCGCAAAGGGGACCGTGACGGTGGACTGCTGCCCCTGCGCGCCGGTTGCGCTCACGCGCAAGCTGCTGGCCACGTTGCCGATGGCGCTCCACACCTGAATGCGCACCTTGCCATTGCTCAGGTTGCTGAACGTGCCGCTGGAGGACTTCAATCCCTGGGCTTGCGTGTAAAGTTCCCAGCCGGTGACCGGATCGGTCGGAAAATAATTGTAGGTCTCGGTGCGATCCCAAGTGCCATCTCCGGTAAAGTCGTACTGCACTTGGGCTTGTTGTCCAGCGCCGACACCCGTGCCGGCGTCCAGGTACAGATTGAAGGATGTGGACAGAGCCGAGTCATAAGTGCCATTAACGCCGGAGAGAGTATAGATGATGGGATTCGTCGGGACGCCATCATGGTTGACGCCGCCGGCGCTGGGGATGGTGTTGCTGGCCGCTCCGGCTCCGGCCGTCTGGCTCAAGGTTCCGCCGTTGAGCACATACAGCACGGTCGAACTCGCGGCGGCAGGGTGAACGCTCAAGACGAGCAGCAGGATGACAAAGAGCGCCAGCAAGTTTCGGGCCGAGAGAGAGAACTTGAACGAACGAAATACAGTTGGATGATGCATGATATTAGTCTCCTTTTTTTATAGATACTCCAGGCAGTTTGACGATAATCATCTTAACCGCCCTGCCCGGATAAATCTTGTGGAATACGACTTGTTTTTTGTCACTCCCGGACATTAGCGGGAACCTATCCCCCTTGCTCCCCCTTCCCTGTGAGGGAAGGGGGACGGGGGATAAGGTTAGGAGGAATGGGGCCTTATTTGTTAAATGACCCCTGCAAGCGAATATCACGGGACGAGGCGCCTATGAGCACATTGAACGCGCCCGGTTCGGTGCGCCACCCGTTGGTCGCATCATTCCAGTAAGCCAGGTCTTGATCCGTTAACGTGAAGGTGATGGTCGCCAGCGCGCCCGGGGCCAGGTTCACGCGCTGGAAGCCGCGCAAGTCTTTGACGCGCCGGTCCACACTGGCCACCGGATCACCCACATAGAGCTGCACGACTTCATCGCCCGCGCGCGTGCCGGTGTTCTGCACATCCACCTGGATGGTGACCGTGGTGCCCGGCGTGATGCGCAGGTTGCTATACGTGAAGGCGCTATAGCTCAAGCCGTGCCCAAAGGCGAAGAGCGGCGTGAGGTTGTGCTTGTCGTAGTAGTAGTAACCGCGACCTTCTCCCGCGCTCTCGTAAACGTTGAAGCTTTGTCCCCACGGTGGAATTTGACTCGCCGTGTTGGGGAAGCTGACGGCCAGCCGCCCGGCCGGGTTGTAATCGCCGAAGAGTACATCGGCGAGCGCGGTGCCTTGTTCCTGACCCGGATAGAACGCGATGACGACCGCGGGCGCATTGGACCAACTGCCGGCCACCGCCGCGCTGCCGCCGGTATACACCACGATCGTGCGATTGGGCTTGGCGGCCATCACTTGGGCCACCAGCGCATTCTGATCCACGCCACCGACGACGGGCAAATCCACATTTGTGCGATCAAAGCCTTCACCCAAATCGTTGATGCCGACGACAACAAAGACATAGTCCGCAGTTGTCCAGTCGGTGACGAGGGTGGTGGCGCTGCCGCTGATTTTGGACGTGATGCCTTGCAGTGGGCTGATGCAGTACGGCCCGGTGAGTGAGCCGCTGCCGCCGCCATCATTGCGGCAGTCATTCGCATATGGGCCAATGACCGCGATCCTCTGCGTGGTCGCTTTATTCAACGGCAGCAGGTTGCCGGTGTTCTTGGCCAACACCATGCTTTCGCGCGCGGCTTGCAGCGCGAGCGTCCGGGTCGCGGCGGATTTCAGATCGGCGGTGTAGGCCACGGGATTGTAACCCGGAGCGAACATGCCGGCCTTGAACATGGTGAGCAGGATGCGGCGAACTTTGTCATCCACCAGACTCTGCGGCACGCTGCCATTCGAGATGGCTGCGGATAAGTTGGCGTAGGAGAAAGCGCCCGGCGAGGGCATTTCGATATCGGTGCTGCCCCAGGCCGCGCCGACGGTGTTACCGTAAGTCGCGCCCCAATCCGAGACCACCCAGCCCTGGAAGCCCCAGTCGTTCTTCATGATGCCGTTGATCAGATGGTTGTTCGCCGTCGCCGCAAAACCGTTGACGTTGTTGTACGAGGCCATCGCGGACCAGGCATCGCCTTCTTTGACGGCGATCATGAAGTTGTAGGTGTAGAGTTCGCGCAGCGCGCGTTCACTGATTTCTACCGGGAAACCGCCGCGGCCATTTTCGATGTTGTTGGCGGCATAGTGTTTGGGATCGGCAATCACGCCCACGGTCTGAATCCCCCGAATTCGGGCGGCTGCCAGTTTCCCGGACAGGAACGGGTCTTCACTGTACGTTTCGTTCGCGCGTCCCCAGCGACCATCGCGCACCAAGTTGAGCATTGGGCCAAGACTCACATTCTTGCCGAGCGCGCGGAATTCTTTGGCCATGGCGACGCCCACTTGCTGCTCGAGCGCAGGGTCAAAACTATTGGCCGCTCCGGAGAGCGCGGGCCACAACGTGCCGCCGCGAATTCCGTGCGGGCCATCCGACATGATGAGTGCCGGAATGCCTAAGCGCGTGATGGGCGGCGTTGAGAATCCGCCGGTGTCACCCGCGATCATGGCGATTTTTTCCGCCAGCGTGAGTTGGGACATGAGCGAGTTGATCTGACTATCCCATTGAGACGGCAGGAGCGGTTTGGGAGTCACGGATGGAGCGAACGTTGGCGTTGGTGGGGGTGGAGTCATGGGCAAACCACCCGAACCGTAAACTTCGAATTCCCACAACGAGTAGCCGAAGGTCGTGGCGCGGACGGTGCCGTTCATCCGCACGTAGCGTCCGCTGCCGGACAGGCCGGTCAGGTTATCGGTTCCGCCGTCGCCTGTGGTCGTGGAATAAATCGTCGTCCAGTTGGTCGTGTCGTTCGAGGTCTGGATTTGATACGACTTGCCGTACGCCGTTTCCCAGATCAGAACGACGCGGTTGATCGTGGCATTCGCGCCGAGGTCCACATACACCCATTGCGGATCGCTGGCGACGCTGCTCCAGCGCGAACCGAGGTTGGCATCAAACGCTTTGTTGGCTGATAACCCGCCATTTTCGTCGGAGGATGACGTACCCGTATGCCAGGCCGCTAAGTTCGCGGTACTCGGCGTGGGAGTCGGGCCGTTAGGTGTGTTGGTGCGAGTTGGAGTATTTGTTGGCGGCGAGGTGTTGGTCGGCGTATTTGTCGGACCCACGGAGGTATTAGTAGGCGTGTTGGTGGGGCCGCCGGAGCCGATGTAAATTTCATATTCCCAAAGTGAATAACCATATTGTGTAGCGCGGACGGTGCCATTCATCCGGACGTAGCGCCCGCTGCCAGCGAGTCCGGTCAGATCATCAATCCCACCATCGCCGGTCGTGGTGGTGTAGATGTTCGTCCAGCTTGAAGCATCATTGGACGTCTGGATCTGATAGCTCTTGCCAAACGCCGGTTCCCAATTCAAGCGGACACGGCAGATGCTTTGGGTTGAGCCGAGGTCCACATAGATCCATTGTGGGTCAACGGCGTGGACACTTTCCCAGCGCGTGCCGCCATTGCCATCCACCGCCATCGCCGCAGTGTTGCCACCCAGGACGGATGAAGCCGTCGCCGGTTTGCCTTGGGCCACATTCGTCGCACCACAGCCGGCAACCGCCGTATTCGTTGGCGTGTTGCTCGGCGCAACGGAGGTGTTCGTCGGCGTATTCGTTGGCCCGACCGGGGTGTTCGTCGCTGTGTTGGTCGGCGCAACGGCGGTATTGGTCGGTGTATTCGTGGCACTGGCGCCGCCGTAGATTTCGAATTCCCACAGCGAGTAACCGTAGGCGGTGAGGGCGCGTACCGTCCCATTCATCCGGATGTAGCGCCCACTGCCGGACAGGCCGGTCAGATCGTCCACGCCGCCATCGCCGGTCGTCGTCGTGTAGATGTTCGTCCAGTTCGTCGCATCATTGGAAGTCTGGATTTGATACGACTTGCCGTAGGCCGCTTCCCAGCGCAGGATCACGTGCGTGACGGTCGTGGTCGCGCCCAGATCAACGTAAATCCATTGCGGGTCAAGTTGATGGGCGCTGCTCCAGCGGGTGCCGACGTTGCCGTCTACGGCGTTGGCGCAGGGATACTCCGGTGTTGGCGAACAGGTGACCGGCTTGTTGAGTGCCAGGTTAGGCCCTTGCGCCTGCGTGGCCAGTGGGACCAGCATCGCTCCTAGAATTACAGCCAGACAGATCAAGATTGAAATGGACTTTTTCATGATTTTCTCCTTAATTTAATAATGTAACTGCTCAGCCTCACCCCCGGCCCCTCTCCTGAAGTGGGAACTCCCACTTCAGGAGAGGGGAGAAGTGCATTTGGCTCTGCTCCCCTCTCCTGACGACGCTTTTGGTTTTCGTCGTCAGGAGAGGGGGCTGGGGGGTGAGGCCGCAGTTACTCTTTCAAAATAAAGTCTCGGATTTCAGATTGAGCGGCCGCGAGGCGTGTTTTGATCAGGCTCAATGCCGCTGGATCGGTGTTTGTCAGCTTGAGATACGGCAGGCTATCCCCGGCCAACGCGTTTAATCGCAGCAAATTTTCTTGACCGCGAGCGGCAAAATCGTCGGCGAGGATGGGATTCGTGAACTCAATGATCGGATGATCGTCTGTATTGATGGGTTGAGCCTGTGTCCATTGGCGGACGACCTCGCCTTCCGTAATAAAATTACTCATAAAGAGATACGGATCATCCAGGTTGACCTCCCGTAAATTCTGGGCAAAGCCCGGGGCCTGATAGATTTCTTCCAACGCATCAAAGTCAACCCTCAGCCTGTCCGCTGTCCCCACCAGTCCAATGACCGGGGTGTCGTGACCGAGCATGCCATACCACAGGCTGGTATGCGGAAAGACGAACTGAAAAGTTTTGGTGATTATTTTTATTTCTTCCAGTGAGAGTTGATGCACGGCCAGCCACTGAACCATGAGGCCACCAGGATTGAGATGTGCTTGGCTGGCGGCGAAGTGTTCCTGGCTAAACATGGCGCTTGATCCCGAACTGACCGGGAAGAAGATGTCCGAAATGATCACATCGTATTTCTGCCGGGAGGTGCTGACGAAATTCCGGCCATCCTCGATGATGAAGTTGACTTTGGAATTTTCCAGAATATGGGCGTTCTCCTCGGCGAAATAAGCGGCCGCGTCTCGGACCCCGCTGGAAATCTCCACGCAATCAATCGCCTGCAAACCGGGATACTCCGCGACGCCGCGCAGGGTAATCCCCGCGCCTAAGCCGATGACTAAAACGGTGTGTGGTTGCGGATGCAGCATCAGCGGCAAATAGCCCAACCGGCGATGATCCTCCAGACCTAGCATGACGGACGTGCTTTGCGCAAACAGCCGGTTGGTGGATAAAACCTTCGTCTGCAATGGAATCACCTCAGCCACACTCGTCAGGCCATAGGCGTCCTCGTGGTAATAATCCAGCGACAGGTATTCCTCGACTGGCTGCGAGGGTTCCAGAATATAAGTTGACATTCTTAACTTGTCCCACGGCGGCGCGAGGTAGAGCGTGAGGCCGGTGCCGAGGATAATCCCGACGAACGCCAGATACTTCCATCTAATTTCTGAAAATGAACTGAGGCTGACCAGTGTGAGGGCGAGGCCGCTGTTTAACAACGCCATCGCAATAATACTTTTCTGAGTGCCGATCCAGGGAATGAAGAGAAAGCCGGCTAAGAGCGGCCCCAATGTTGAGCCAAGCGTGTTGACGCCGGTGATTAAACCCAAGTCCCGGCCCAGGTGTTGAAGGTCGCGCACGTACAGCTTGCTCACCAACGGCAAGGTGGCGCCTAAGAGGCTCGTCGGCAGCAGCATGATTAAAAAAGCATAGCCAAACTTTAGGAGGGTCGCGACCGTCCAGTACCCAGCGCCATAGCGTTCATGCAAGGCGGGCATGGACTGCAGAAAGCTGGCGACATACGGTAACTGATTGATCAAGCTCAGGCAGAGGATCGAGGCGAGGCCGATCAGACTTTCGATGATGCCAAGCGCCAGCAGTGGGTTGGGGCCACGGACGATCCACTGGCCGGAGAGCAAACTGCCCAACGTGAGACCAAGCAGAAAGGTCATCAGCACGATGGCAAAATCATAAACACTATCCCGGAAGAACAGGGTGAGGATGCGGGTGTAGAGAACTTCGTAGGCGAGTGTGGTAAAGCCGGATAACGCAAAGGCGGCTAAGAGCACCGAGCGGAGGCGTGGGGAATAAACTTCTTCTTTTTTTACTTTGGCCGTCTTCGTTCTCATCCCCTGTCGCCCCTCACCCCGCCCCTCTCCCTGAGGGAGAGGGGTTAGGGGTGAGGGTGAGCGTCGGCTACTTTGGAAAACCCCTGTCTCTGCCTCCAGTAGGTTTTGATAAAGGAATACAAGACCGGCGGCCAATAAACTAATTAGCGCAGCGATCAGCAGGGTAAGGCTCAGGCCTAAAAATCGAATCAGAACAAATCCCGTAATAAAAGCGCCGAGCGCGCCGCCCAAGGTATTGACCCAATAAACGTAACTCGTATCCTTCGCGACCGTCTCGATCTTTTGGGTCAGGAGCTTGATCGCAATCGGGAAGATTCCCCCCATCGAAAAAGTCGGCACGATCAAGACCGCGAAAGAGAATAAAAATCTCACGACATTTTTCAGTTCCCCGGTTGTCGCCAGGTTGCTAAAGACTAGACCGTTCAGTCGCGCGAGTCCTTGGAAGATCAACGGGGAAGCCAATCCATAAATCCCGATAATGACGTTGAGGAGCATCAGGGCCTGAGCGTTGTTTTTAAATTTATCCAACCGCTGGCCCAGATACCAACTGCCTAACGCCATGCCGAGCATGAAACAAGTCAGGATGGTCGTAACCGCCAAAACGGACGCGCCGAAGATCAACGTCAGATAACGCGACCACACCAACTCAAAGATCAGGCCGCTGACCCCGGATAAGAAAACAGCGATTGAGAGTATGGTCAGGGGGTAATGGAAGTTCGTTCGGTTAACCATGACTTGTGCCCAAGTGCTCGAGTGAGTGACTGGGCTGGGCGAAGCTTTTTTAAACATAGCCGTATATCAAGACCGCTGATAGTCAAAACCAGGGCTTTTCGAAAGTGCGCCGACGCTCACCCTCACTCCCGACTCTACCCCCATCCCCGCCCCTTCCCCCATCGGACAAACCACCGATGGGGGAAGGGAGTCCTTGCTCCCTCTCCCCGGAGGGGAGAGG